>ERZ773104.1442-NODE-1442-length-31508-cov-7.967761_pt1 | contig 31508 bp, 45 predicted proteins | sample MGYA00511920_ERZ773104 | MGnify/ENA primary metagenome ERZ773104 (study PRJEB29015, sample SAMEA2737857) | human gut metagenome | biome: human gut; feature: human-associated habitat; material: faeces | place: China | collected 2012 ... | reverse complement strand
CGAACTCTCCGGTCGCGGCCGCCCCTGCCCGCACGGCGGATGCCTGCCCCCGGGCGTCGGCGCGCATACCGCGAAAGCCAGCACGGGCCGCGTCCACGGCGGACCGGAACGACGACGCCAGACGGGCGCTGATATTGACGGCTAGGGAAAGCTCTCGCGGCATGGTTACTTCTTCAGGCTGTCGTTATAGGCTTCAATCTGGGAAGCGGCGTCTTCCACCGCTTCCCGCCATTCTTCCATGGTCAAATCATCGATGTCCCGCGGCGACCAGCGCCACCAGCGGGCCAGCATGGCGTTACCCTGCCGAAACGTCGCCCGTGATACCGACAAGACGAAAGAACCGGTCACGCAGGGCCAGATAGTCGCGGGCGTCCATGTCCAGAAGGTCGTCCTCGACCATGCCGCACATGACCGCCACGCCCGACATTTCATAGTCTTCCGCCTTCTTCGTGCGGCGGTTCGCTTCCCGGATGTCGCGGGCCGTCAGGCGGGGACGCAGGCTGATTTCCTTCAGCTCCCGCCCGTCCGGCGTGGTGTAGGGAAAACGCAGGGTATAGGTGTTTTCAGCCGTGACGGCTTTCTGTTCCTTGACTTCGCTCATGGTCTAGCCTCCGATGTTGACGCGGTAATTGGAAAGAAGGTCCCTTCCGCCCGCCTTGTAGATGTTCGCCAGCACGTCCAACTCGAGGATATCCTGCCCGTTGATGACCTGCTTGATATAGGTGCAGGAGAACTTCGTGGTCAGGGTGACACCCTCGTGCTGCTTGTACTCGCCCAGGGGCGACGCCTTGAACTGCACGGTCAGGAAGGTAACGAGCGGGACTTCATCATAACGTCCCTGACTGCTGAAGCTCTCCAGAGACGACCGGCACTGAAGCGACCAGGTGGAAAAAATGTCCCCCTGCATCTTCAGCACGTCGGCGTAGTAGGAGTTCCAGACGATCTCCCCTTCCATCTTGTCAAAGCCCGCGGGCAGCTCGAACTTGCCCACCATGCCCAGGGCGCTGTGCTCCTTCATCACCGCCGTGATTTCCGGCAGCTTCACTTCCGCAGCACGCCCCAGCAGATTCTTCCCGTTCAGGTAGATGTTCGCATTCACCACCTGGGCAGTCTGAATACCGCTCATAAAGCCCCCTTATTCCCCACCGCTCAGGGTGATGAGATATTCCCCGGTCAGCTCGCTTTCATACGTCAAGCGTTCCAGCGGCGGCTTCGGGGTGAATTTGTACGAGATCAGCAGATGGCCAGCCTTGATTTTCGTATCCGGGTTGCGGTTCTGGTCAAACCAGGCCAGGCCGCCCATGATGGCACCGTCGCCCTGAAGTTTGCGGAAGAACTGGTTCACGCTTTCCAGGATCGTGTCGATGAGCGCCTTGTCGATGGGCCGGTCGATGAACTGGGCCGAAGAATAGCGGATGCTTTCGTCGATGATGTCCTTGGTCCGGCGCACGCAGATGAAGGTCTCCCAGTCCGTTTCCGTCGGGTAGGCGCTGGAACGGTTGCCCCAGACCTTCCAGCCCGAACCGTAGGAATTGAACACGGTCATGATGCCTTTCTCGTTCAGAAGGTTCACCTGGCTTTGCGCGTCGTCGATCTTGGCGGTCAGCGGCAGTTCCGCGCCGGTGATGCCCTGGATGGCCTCATTGCTGGGGCTTTTCCAGTAGCCTTCATTGTTGTCCGTCACGCACATGACGCCCGCCAAGCGCTGGCTGTAGGGTTCCAGCACGTCGGCGTCCAGCTCCGCGCTGTATACTTTGAGGTGCGGGAAACAGAGCACGGCCCGCTGGCTGGCAAAGGCGAAGTTGATGGTGCCTTTCGGCCCGCGGCCGGTAATGGCTTCGTCAAAGGTGGTGCCGATGGGCGCATCGATAAGGGCCATGGCCTGAAGTTTTTCCGCCTGGGCCACCATTTCCGAAGCCACGGAAAGCTGCGTGCAGTAGCCCGGCGCGATCAGGACCTTGGGCTCATAACCGAAAAGCTGATAGCAGCTTTCCAGCAGGGCAAAGCCCGTGCGGTCCCCGTCTTCGTCAATGTCACCGATGATGTCCCCGGCCTCGATGGCCGAAGGATCGGCATAGGTATAGCTGGCTTTGACCGTGCCGCCCGCAGGGATTTCCCCGGAGGCAAGGCGGGTCACAAGACCGGTCGTGGTCGAAAGCGTGTAGTCCGTGCCTTCTTCATAGATGGTGCTTCCGCTTTCGTCCTTCAGCACCACGTCACGCACTGCGGCATGGGCCAGGTTCACGCGGCCGTTCACGGCGGCGAACTCCAGCACTTCGTCCGTGACCTCCTCGCAATGGACGGCAGGGTCAAGAACGTTGACGACAATCACCGTTCCCGCGCCGTGGTCGAAAATGGCGTCCAGCGCCTGCGGGATGGTGAAGCCCGAAAGCGCGGGCCCGAACTTGGCCGCGTCGTCGGAAGACAGCACCTGGACAGGCGTGTTCACGGGACCGGCGGGGGCTGTGCCCACCAGGCCCACAACGGCGCTTTTCACCACCACGATGGGCACGCCGCCGTTTTTCACTTCAATGGTTTCTACACCGTGCAGAAAGTTTGCGGCCATTATGCTGTCTCCTTCGCCGGTTCCGGCGCGGCTTTCGTCTTCGCAGGCTTGGTCTTCGGCCCCGGCACGGCGGCCAGAAAACCGCGTTTGACCATGCGCTGCACCCACGGGTGCCCTTCCGGCAGCTCATAGCTGCGCCCCGGGTACAGCATGACTTCCTTCTGGACGCCGTCCGCAAGCTCAAGCGTCGCCCCGGTGGCCAGGTTCCCGCAAAATTTGTACGTCATGGGTTCACCCCCGATTCAAAATCAAGTTTCTTCAGTTTCGGCCCGTCTTCAAATTCCGTGGCTTCCACCAGCATTCCGTGCACGGTAAAGGTCAACTCATACCACCACAGACCCGAGGCATGTCCGGCAAAGCGTTCCGTGTCCATGTGCATACGGCCGCAGTCCGGCGGGCGAAAACCCACCAGCAGCGAACGCACGCGGTCGACCATGTCCACGGCCCCGTCCGGCCCGTTCAGCTGCCGGAATACCAGGATGACAGGCAGGTGGATCTCCCGGCGCTGGATGACCACGCCTGCGTCCCGCGACGCCCCGTAGGAGGCCCCGGCATAGCCCACCAGGGCCGCGCCCGTGGGGTGGGCCAGGTAGTATTCCTTGTCCTCTTCCGGCCAGAACTCCGCGGAAAGCGGCAACGCTTCCAGCCGGGAGCGCACGGCCTCAAGAATCTCATTGGTCGTTGCCATCAGGACCTCTCATAGGCTTTACGCATGGCGTCGGAGAAATACGCCGCCGGCGCGCTCATGCGATGTTCCCCGCGTTCCGGCACCGGTTCCGCCGTGGCCGCCACGCCCAGGGTGATGCGGCCGCTGCGTATCTGTTCCAGCGTCTTTACTGCGGCCTTATAGGTTTCCAGCACCGTGTCCGGCATCTTGCTTTCCGGGCGGCGCTCGTACAGCTTGAAGCGGGCTATGGTCCGCACCACGTCCCGAAGCAGCGTAGGCACCGTGGAAAGCGGCAGGGCATAACGCCCCCGCAGGTAGCCGTCCGCCAGTTCTTCCGCGGCCCGCACCGCTTCCTGCACCTTGGCCATGTCTGCCTTCTCTGCCTTCGGGTCGTCGTTCGTCAGCTGGGCGACCGACTTCCCGGGCATGAAGGCAAGCAGTTCTTCAGGGGACAGATACATGGCTTAGGCAAGGGAAACTTCAGCCAGCGCCCCCGGCACATGGCAGATGCATACCGGGTTGCTCTGCACTTCCAGGTCCCAGCCCTTGCCCATGGGGCGCGCTTCCGTCTTGGCATAGAACGGCAGGCCGATGGTGTTGACCGTTTCGTTCCAGTTGGCCGGCGCATAGAACGTGGAGAACAGGCCCGAGCCCACCGGGTAGAAGTAGGCCTTGCCGTCTTCCACCAGAGCCTTGCCGTCGATCTCATCCGAGCAGTCCCAGAAGGTCACGCCGCCGTAGGTAAAGCCCTTGCGGTCGTCTTCGCCGAAACTGTCCTGTGCTGCCTGCCAGCGCTCATAGGCATCACGCACTAGGGAATGCCCGGTCAGCCCATCGAAGAAGGACGGCGAACACATGCATTCAAAGCGCTTGATCATGAAGCCGGAAAGGTACTTCTTGGCGTTGCGCTTCAGGTCGTAGATGGACGACTTGATGACGTTGCCCTTGATGGATTCCGTGGTGGGCAGGGTGATAGTCTTCTTGTACTGCGTCACGCCCGCGGCATCGAACAGGTCAAGCAGCGTGCCGCCGTTCGCGTCGTACACCACGCCCTTCACGGCGCCGGTGCGGTGATATTCCAGCGTGGCCGTCAGGGAATCCTTCAGGTCCTGCATACGGTCGTTCAATACCTGGTCCACGGTGGAAAGCTGTTCCGTGCCGAAAGAGCGCAGGTCCTGCACGTCGTCGGGCAACAGCACGTCGGAAAGCGGCAGATGCGCCGTCTGGAAGGTCTGCGTCTTCCAGGTGCTGCCGCGGCCGGCCATGGGCGTGGCTCCTTCGCGGCGGTCGCGATTGGGCACCAACACGAAGCGGCCGTGCCGCACGTCCAGCGCCACGCTGGTGGTCCGGCTGCCTTTTTCCTCAAACAGCCCCAGGCTGCCGAAGTAGGTCGGTTTCACCGGCAACAGATTCACGGCTTTGGTCAGTTCCGAAGCCGAACGCATATTCACGGTAAGCATAATTCCTCCTAGCGGGCGACGATGCCGAGAGCTTCAAGCGCCGCCAGCGCCGCGGGTTTCTTTTCTTCCGCGTCGACGGGCCATTTGAGCATGGAAGCCGACACCAACGCCCCGCGCTTGAGCACGGGCGCTTCAATATTGACGGACGAGGCGGCAACGGCCCGGAGAAGGATGCCCGCAGGGGCCGGGTCGGTCGTCGCGGCGGCCTTTTCTTCCCCTTCCTCCAGGGCGGCCGCGGCAGCTGCGGGGGCCCACGGAGAAAGCGTCCCGTCGTCGTTTTTCATAAGGACGGTCCCCAGAGGGATTTCCGCCGAAGCGGCCTTGATGGCCGCCGTTTCCCGGCAGTAGTCCGGGGAGATCTCGAAAAGCACCAGTACGCCCAGAAGCTCCGGGGCCTCATACGTTTCGACCTCAAGCATGGTCTACCTCCTTCCTTTGGCTTGTTCGGCACGGCGGCGGGCATCGGCCACCAGCGGGGAATCCTTCGGCGCGGGATCGTTGCCGTGTCCCGCGAACTCGCCGAACATCAGCACGGGTTCGGCGGCCGCAAGGAACGCGCGGAAGCGTTCGGCCAGCGGGGCGGCATCGTCGCCTTCCCCAAAGGCCAGCAGGCTGCCGTCTTCCTTCGGCGTGGTCAGGGCGTCCAGCGTGGCCGTCACCACGTCGCGGCCGGCAGGGGCCAGCTTGCCGGAGGATACCAGCCTTTCCGCAAAGGCCAGGTTGTCCGCATGGCGGTGCTCGGCTTCCTGTTTCGCCATGCGCGCCTTCATGTCTTCCAGTTCTTTCTTCAGCGCCGCGTTTTCAGCGGCGGGATCGGTTTTATTGTCCATAGGGTCCTCGTTCGGGGTGTTCTGTGCGGTATCGTCGGGCTGCGTGACGTCGCCGTCTTCACCGAAGGCCAGGAACAGCGTGTCGTCCTCGGCAAAGGAAAGCGGTCCCAGGCCCTTCACCGCCGGAGGCACGGCCCCCAGTACGCCCACATGCCGCAGGTAATAGCCGCCTGGCTTCGGATTGTGCGGGGAATCCGGCGCGTAGAACGCCGCCGAAACGTGCTTGTAGCGCCCGGCTTCCACGGCTTCCGCAAAGGCCGGATCCATTTGCCGGAAATCCGCTTCCAGCCGCAGGCCCACGCATTTCAGTCCGGACACCCAGCCCATTGCCGGGTCGTCCGTCTTTGGGTGCCCGATAACCAGCGGCGCCTCGTGCAGCGCAGTGTCGTAAGCCGCGGCTATGGCGGTAAGGTCCGCCTCGCTGAACTCGACCGTCTGCCCCGTTATGGTCCGGTGTCGCCCGGCTCGAAAAATGGTTTTGCCCATGAAAAAACGCCTCCTTTGTCTTCCGTTCTACAGGAGTGCAAAGGAGGCGTCTTTGAAAGGGCTTTAGAAAAAGCGTTCCGGCGGATCAGGGCGGGGATGGATGGCGGGGCTTGCCGGGGTGGCCCCGCGCTTCCCCTGGTGTATGTTCAAAAACGTTTTTGAACGGGTTTTGCGGCACGAAACCAGGCAGGCGCGGGCGTCGGGAAGGAGGACGGCAAAAACGCCCCCGCGGGCCGTTATCCGCGTCGGGCCACAAATGGGCAGGAACGGGCGGCCAGCTTGCGGCCATCATCATGGAACATCTGTAACAGGGCCCTGATGATCCAGGCGGCGCTTTTGCCCTCGGTCAGAGTTCTGGCAATTTCATACGCCTGGGGGCGGCCATATTCCCCGGAGGAAAACTTGATGGCTGCTTCGCAGGCGTTGATTTCAGCATCATACGGAGACGACGTCGGCAGTACCTCCCTTTTAGACCGATTCCGCCAGGTGCTCATAAATGGTGGCCAGTACCCCGCGCTCCGCTTCCGGGGCAAGCTTGCCGTCCGCGTCCACGGGGATGAACGGGCGGGCCGGGATACGGACTTTCTTGCCCCGCCCGGCCATGCCCCCGAACTGATGGATCGCCGCGTATTCCAGGACGGAACCGATGGTGACGGAATCCCTGTCCGAGTGGGCGCGGATGCTGCTGCGAAGCGCTCCCGTGTCCTGAAGGATGGCAAGTCCGCCCTCCAGCTTCCGCTTCGCCGAAGCCCGCAGATCTCCGTCCTTCCTCAATACACTGGAAATGCCTTTGCTCCTGCCTTCTCTGTCCTTCCCCATGAGCCGGTTCAGGATGGTTGCCTGGGAAAGCGGCTTCCACCGTGGCCGCCCCTGAGCCCGGAAGTTCTCGTCCGTCTCCTTCTCCAGCAGCCCGCCTATATCCCGCATGGCGGGGCGAAGGTTGCGCGCCGAATGCGCCAGGCGGTCAAGAGCGGCCTCGATGGCGCTTGAATCTACCGTGATGATGATAGGGGTGACTTCCGTTGCCATAGTTGACTCCTTCATCGGCCGAGCCTATTCTGAAGAAAATTGACTGATCAGCATGTGCGAGAGCCGTCCGGGTCGCAGGGGACAAAGCGGACGGTGAAGGACGGGACGGGTGGCCTTGCAGCCCGTCCGGGTTGGCCCGCATTCTGATCAGTCTTTTTTTGTGCCTGCTGCGTACAGCAGGACGCCCGTCCGTGCCTTGTCAATTTCCTTGTCCCGGTATTTCATACCGTTCCAGAACAGGCTTCCGTCCCTGTTCACTCTCACAATGATCATCATATTGCTGTCCCGGAAAAAGCGGACGTAGCGCCGCCGGTAGCCGTCGGCATACGCCGTCAACCATATTTCACTGGGCTTTTCCAAGGTGGGCAGAACAAAGGCCGCGAACTGCTCGCGGGCGTCGCGTTCCTTTTGCACCATGTGCCGCGCAAGCGCCCGCTGAAGGACCACGGGCCCGACCGGCGTTTCCACCACGCGTGGCTTGTCCCCGTCCAGCTTCAGGGCCGCGGCAAGCTGTTCTTCCGCTTCTTCCCGGGTCTTTGCCGGCGGCAGGCGTTCCGGGCTTTCCCCCAGACCGGCCTTGCCCATGTCCTTCGCTTTCGGCAGGCCGTAGTCGGCAAAGGTCAACTGCCCCGGCAACATGGCCGTGCTGCCCGTGCCCTTGCCGCCCACGCCGGGCGGAATGTCCGGCAAGGCCCCCATGGCATCCCACGTTTCCCAGCCCGCGCCGGGATTGCGGGAAAAGCCCGGGTCTACAAACACCACCCGGCCCGAAGGCGTGCCGTCCAGCATGTAACCGCCCACCTGTACCGTGCGCACTTCCCCCGTATCCCTGTCCGGCTTCAGCTCCACTTCCCGCTCGGTCATGGCCCCGTCGCCGTGTTTGACTTCCCCGGGGGCAACTTCCCGGCGGGAAAGAGAAACCACCGTGCAGCGGCAGCGGAAACCGTTCGGGGGATAGAAGGTTTTCCAGAACGGGTCATCCACGGGAAAGACCAAGCCGTCCAAAGCCCGGTGCGCCGGGCGGGTACGTCCGTCCAGGATGGCCGAATAGCGCAGGTACGGCCGTTCCTTCTTCGCTTCCTGCTGGCGTTGCCAGCGTCCGGCGGCATAGGCAGTCATGACGTTTTGCCGGAAAATGAGATCGAGCCGGGACGCGTTGCCCTTTTGGTACACGCGGGCCTTGCCGTCCTCATCCGTGATGATTTCCGAACCCCACCAGCCTTTTTGTTTCAGCGTGGGCGTGATCTCCTTTGCCCAGCGTTGCCCGCTCCAGCCTTCTTTCAGGGCTGAGGTCAAGGACTGGCGGATGTCGAACAGCACGTCGTCGCGGGCCACACCCGCCACGGTAAACACTTTGTCGTGCTCTTCCTGCCAGACCTGCCGCCAGTCGAAGGAAATCTTGTAGCCCTTGCTCTCAAAGTATCTGACCGCCTCTTCAGGAGGAAGGCGGAATGCGGCTTGCAAGCTCACGGCTTCAGGCCCCCTATCCATTGACGTATCCCCACAGGCGGCACACGAAACGGGCGCGGGCCAGCATGTCCGCCAGGCCGTCCAGGTCCATGCGCGGATATTCCGCCGCTATGGCGTCGGCAAGGCCTTTTTCCGAGTAGTCGCCGCTTTGGGAAAGCCGGTCCAGTACCGGCGCAAGCATGGCCTCGAACGCGGGGGAAAGGTCGGCGGAAAAAGCGTCCACCGGCTCCTGCATCCGCAAGGCTTCCGCCAGTGCCGGTTCCGGTTCCGCAAAGGAGGGACCGCCGTCTTCAGGCTTTTCCGGCTCAGAGGCTGGGGCATTCTCTTCCGGTTCCTTTTCTTCCCGCAGCGCCCCGGGCGGCAGGTTGTAGGTCTTTTCCAGATAGTCGTCGCTGTAATAGGTGCGAAGCTCCGCAACGGCCTTGTCCCGTGCGGCTTTTTTGCTGTCCGCTTCCGCTTCGGCCGCCGCGTCCGCCTGCTCATACAGCACGAACTCCGGCGCGTCCGCTTCCGGCCCGATGTTCAGCTCCACGATCCAGGCCACCAGGTCCTGCACGGCCCGCTGTACCATGACCGCGTCCGCATCCCGGATGTCTCCCGTCACTTCCAGGCCGGCCGTGGCCGACGCATGGTTGGTGTCCGCCTCCGTGGTCTGGTCCTGCCCCAGCAGGGCAATGGAAATTTCCGAACGGCAGAACCGCAGAAAAGCCTCGTAGTTTTCCGCCGCCCCGGAAAGGCTGGCGCTGTCCTGCCCCAGCACTTCCACGCTGTTGTCGTTGGGTATGACCATGACCGCATCCTGCACGCAGGCTTCCAGCAGGGCCAGAAGCTGCTCCTGCTCCGTTTCCGGCGTGTTGCGGTCGAACTTGCCCACCAGTTTCGGGGAACCGTATTTCTCAACAAACTTGAGCCAGAATTGCAGTCCGCCTTTCTTGAAGGTATGGGGCCAGAAGCAGCGGGCCAGGTCCGCTATGCCGTAGGGATTCTTGACCGTGGCGTCCTGCCGGGACAGCAGAAACTTGCGCGCCGGCACGGGCACGCCGTTGGCGCTCCCCATGGCCATAAAGAGCAGCGTCCCCTCGCTGTCGAAGCGGAACCACTCCTGCGGCTTGGCGATGACGGCCCGGGGCAGCACATGGCTTTCCCGCTTTTCCCACATGACTTCCGCACAGGCGTAGCCGAACAGCGCGGCCTCCCACAAGCTGCCCACCATGGCCGGCACGTCCAGACGGGAAAGCACGTCCTGCACCAGGCGGACGGTCTTGCTTTTCGCCTTGCCCGTTTCCAGCCGCCAGTCCAGCGCCTTTACCGCGGCACGACGCCGGCGGGCCAGGCCGCCGATATGCGCGTCGTACAGCATGGCACGATACACCGGCAGAGCGTGGCCCGTGGCCCGAAGGATGGGGTCCGGGTTCGGCAGCGGCCAGCCCTGGAACATCCAGGCTCCTTCCGCCGCCTGCAACGTTGCGAACTCTTCCACAAAGGCGGACATGGCCCCGCGGCCCCCGCTTTTCGGCATAACCGGTTTCTTCGTGTCAGACATTTCCATACCCGCTTAGAAGTGACGCCGAACGCCGCACCCCGCCGGACCGGACGCTGGGCACGGGCGGCGCGTTGTCGGAAACAGAGGCCGCGTAACACAAAAGATGCGCAATGGCGGAGTCGCCGTGCCGGCGCTTCTTCCGGCCCTTGCCGTCTTCCCCCTTGCCCGCGCGCTGTTCCTCCCGCTCGATCTGCGGGACGCCCCTTACCAGACGCACGGCCCGGTGGTCGTTGTACACGTCCACGTCCCGGGGCATGGAAATTTCGTCCCGCTCGAACGCGGCCTTGAACTTGGGCGTCACTTCCGCGTAAAAGGCCGGGTTCAGCATTTGCGCCCTGATACCCCGAAAGCGCTTTGCCGCGGCTTCCGCCAGGTAGCCGCCGTTGCCCGTGGCGTCGAATATTCCGCCCCGCAAACGCGGCAGGCGGGAAAGAACGTAAAAGACGATGGTTCGCTGAACCTCATAGGGAACGTTGCGCAGTTCCAGAAGCAGCACGCAGGCAAAGCCCATGTCCTGCCGGCGCTGGGCTATCCACAGGGAAGTCAGGTCGCCCTTGCGCGCGAAGTCTTCCCCGGCGTAGGTGTCGAACCCGGGCGCAATGCCCGCCAGCACGGGCAGCACTTCGGCCTCGCACCAGTCCCGCGCTTCGGCTTCCTGAAGATGATCCGCCAGTTCCGCCCAGGCATCCGGCCGTTCAAAGCGCAACACCGGCGTTTCCGCCCGCTGGGCGCGTTCCAGCAATGCCGCCGGGATATAGGCCCCGGAACCGTGCCGGGGAATGACAAACAGTTCTTCGTCCGCGTCTTCCCCGTAAAAGGCGATGATGTCCTCGCGCCAGGCGGCTTCCGCCTCCGGGCGCCACGCCTTGCCCTGCGTCAGGCAGATACGGCGGTACAGCCCGTCCTTCAGGGCGTCGTCGAACGTGATCTTGATAAGGCTATACGGCTTGTTGCCCTTGCGCACTTCCTCGCACAGCAGATTGAAGGGGTTGGTGTCCCCGTCATGCGTGGACACGACCACCACCTTACCGCCCCACATGAGCAGGGCCAGCGCCGCCTTCATCACTTCGTCCAGGCTGTCGTGGAAGGCCGCCTCGTCCAGTATCACCATGCCCTGGCGGCCGCGCAACGAACGCGGCCGGGACGTCAGGGCCATGATCTCATAGCCGGAAGCAAAAACGATGCGGTACGCCAGAATATCGTCGGAAGAGCCGTCCGCTTTGGTATCCTTGAACAGGCATTCCTCCACCTCGCACGCCGCCGGCGCAAAGGACTTTGCCCACATGGCCGCCGTGTCGATGAACTCGCGCGCCATGTCCAGGGAGTAGCCGAGGTACAGGCTGTCCATGCCCCCGGCAGAACGCGACGACGCGGAAACCAGCACAGCCGCGGCCGCTATCCCCCACGTCAGGCCGATGCGGCGGCTTTTCTCGATGACCGTCACCGGGTCGCCCATGATGACGGAAACCGCCCGCTGCTGGTACGGCAGCAGCACGTCCGGCAGTTCCCGGCCTTGCAGCTCCTTCGGCATGGTTCGCCGGGCTTCCTCCCGGTGGCGTTCCCACTCACCGGCAGTCATGGGCGCATTAGGCATCTTTCACCCCAAGAATACGGCTTTTGATGGCTTCCACGGTCTCTGCGGAAAGACCGGCCTCCCGGGCCGAACTTTCCACCGCCTTGACCGTCTCCTTCTGGACGCGGTCCCTGATCTTCGTTTCAAAGTCCTGCTCCAGACGCGCCGCCTGCGACATTTCCTTGATGGCCTTGGCCAGAAAGAAAAAACCTTCGTTGTCCGGCCCGTCGTCTTCCTCGCTCAACAGGTTCTTTTCCAGGTGGTCGTACACCAGCTTGCGCAGTATCTGCACCAGAAGCCGCCCCTGTTTGCCTTCCGCAGTGCTGGAGCCGGTCTTTTCCACCAGGGCGTCCACGATCTCCCGACTTTGCCGCAGCTTGGCCGCGACTTTATCGATCTTCTGCTTCTGCCGGCCGAGCGCCGACCGGGAAATGCCTTCCACGCCCAAAGAACGCAGGTGTTCCAGAAGTTCGTCCAGCGTCAGGCGACCTTCGGACAAAATACGGTTGATCTCCTCCCGTATCTCCGGCGGCAGGCGGCGCAGCGTTGACTTGCGGCCCATGCCTACATCTCCATATAGGAGCGCTCCACGCCGTCGACCGTTTCATCCCCGGCCACCACGTCAAGCCCCCTTCGCGTAATCCGCACGATCAGCATGTCTTCCGCATTCTCACACGCCACCAGGCCCCGCAGTTCCAGCCAGGCCGCGTCCTCGTTCACCTGCCGCAGCGGCACGCCGTAGCTGACCGCCTTCAACGCGGAACGCAAAAGCCGCGTCTCCATCGCATGGTCGGGGTCTTCGGACAGAAAACGCAGGATAACGGCTCGGCGGCAGGCCCCCTGCAAAGCGTCAAGGGTTCGGTTCTTCATATTTTGCTGTTCTCCAAATGATGCTGCACAAGAATGTTGATCTGGTTCTTCATGCCGGAAATGGATGTTTCCATGCCGTCCATGCGCGTTCCGAGGGATTTCATGTCCCCCCGCAATTCCTCAAGGGAAAGCTGTATGCTGTGCATGGTCCCGGCGTCAGGCACCGTTTCCATGCGCCTTTCCAGTTCGTCCAGCCGCCCGGACATGCTTTCCTGTTCCGTCTTGACGGCGGCATACTCTTCCTTGGTGGCAAAGCGCCGGGACAGATGATAGATGCCCCAGCCGTAAAATACCGTGGCAAGCACCCCAAGCACCGGCCACCAGCGGTCAAGCTCCGTCAAAAGTTCGTTCATGGGGTATCTTCCTTGGTAAACAGGATAAGGGAGCGGTAGCCCGCTTCCAGCGTGCGGCAGTAATGGCCGTAATCCCGGATATGGGTCAGTACGTCTTCCGGCGTCGCTAATGCGTCCGGCCGTATCCCGGCACCAGCGGCTCCGGACGCGCCGGCAGGACCAGCAGCGATGCCGGAGGCCGGGCTTCCTCCTTCGGCACTATCACCGGCACCGGGGCCGGCAAGCCCGAGGGTTTCGTTGTACAGCCGCACCCACTCAGCAGACAGGCCAGCACAATCACGACGGGCAGCTTCGGCAGCATGGGCAAGCCTCCTGGTGACGGACGCGCGTTCCGCGTCCAGTTCTTTCGTTCTTTGGGCCACTTCCAGGGCCAGGCGGTCCCCCCGGGCGGTAGCCACCGCCAGGCGCTCGCGGGCGCTCTTTTCGGCGGCGGCCATGGCTTCGGCCCGGGCCTGCTCCCTCTCGGCGTATTCCTTTTGCAGAACGGCGATCCGCGTTTCGCATTCCTGCCGCGTATCGTCCGCACCGCGCCCGTACCCGGCAAGAAATGTCATGCCCGCCACAAGGGCCAGCGCCGCCCATTCCAGCAATCCGTCAGGCAACAGGGAAAGGATGCGCCACATAGCTACACCCCGGGGCCCCAGCCCGCCGCGACATAGGCGCTCTGCCGTTGGAAAATCAGCGTCACATACCGCCGGTTCTCCTTGATGGCGCTCTTGTTGCGGCCCGCATTCACGTCTGAAACGTGCCCGAACCAGCGGTCCGGGTTGCGCCCCGTGCGGGTCGCCAGGGCGCGGTCCTTGCCCACCCACCCCAAGCCCCCGTTGTAGGCCGACAGCATGAAGGCCATGTGCTCACCGGTGGCCAGAGACGCGGCCCTCATGGGGCGCAGGCGGTCATGCAGCCACTTGTCATAGGTCACACAGGCCCGCAGGGACCAACGGGGATCAAAGGGCGCGGGCCTGCCCGTTTCCGGGGCCACCGTGGGCAGCCATTTGGCCGTCGACGGCATGAATTGCGCGAGGCCCTGCGCCCCCACGCCGGAAACCGTGTCATTGCGCCACCAGCTTTCCGTATGGATCTGGGCGGCAAACAGAGCGACCGGCGCATCCATGCCCCATACCGCGCGGGCCTCCCGGGTGAGCGGGGCACGGTACTGCAACGCCGCACGCGGGATAACCGTTTCCGCAGCATGGGCCACGGGGACGCCCCCGAAAAGCCAGAGCGCCAACAGCACACCCAGTGTGACGACAAAGCCCATGACGACAGCGCCGGCAAAGTATCCTATCCAGAACAGCGGCCGACCGAGTTTTTGCCGTAACCTGAACCGCTTTTCTTCCGTCATGGTTACAGCCCCAGGCAGAAAGCCAGCACCACAGCCCCGACGATAACGGCCCGGTACACCAGCGCCGCGGCAAACACGCCCGCGTAGCCTTCCACAATAGGATAGTCCACGTCGGAACCGCCGTCCGCGTCAGGGTTATTCTTCCAGTCGTCCACCAGGTAGCTGGTCAGGCGGGCATACGGACAAAAGCCTACGCTGATCACATGCCCCACCAGGGCCGCCAGAAGCACCAGCGCCCCCTTGTACAGCACCACCGGCAGCTGCTGCGGCGCAAGCACCGCCAGCACGGCCACCAGACACAGGGCCGAAAGGAACAGATACAGAAGCCAGAACCGGGCGGAAAAAAGTTTGCACACCATGAAAAAAAACCTCCGTTTGGTATGCCGCTACAGTACGGCAGGCCAACGGAGGTGTCTTTGAAAGGGCTTTAGAAAAACGCCCGGAGAGGATCAGGAAAACAGGCCGGAAAGCCCGGGAAGGGAAAGCTGCGCATGCGCCCGCCGGGTGCGTTCCGCCTTGATGATGGCATAGACCCGCTGCTGCGTCAGGCCATACTTTTGCGCAAGCTCCTGCACGTTCTGCCCGGTGAACTCCCGGTACAGAAGCGCGTCCCGCCGGCGGAAACGGGACGCGAGGTTCTTCGGGATATACACGCTGGAACCGCCCCAGTCCTCGGCCAGCATGTCCGCCACACGCCGCCCGAAGTCCCTGGCCTGCGCTTCATCCATAGGGGGAAGCCCGCAGCGGGCCATGCACGCCACCTTCGCGGCCACATCGTCCAAAAGTTCGGCGTAACGCTCTGCCATTGTGCTTTCTCCTTTGTTCAGAGGATACACAACTTTTACGCCGCCGGGGGAAAATTGACGTATCTGTAGTAACGTTGACGAATTTGAAGGTCGAAACGTCGAAAAGCACAAAAAAAGAGCCGCCCGGGGGCGGCTTCTGAAGCAGAAAAAAATTACTCGTCATCTTGAGAGTCAAGCTCTTCTTGCCTGCGCGCAGAATCAAGAGCGGCTTCGGTAAACGTTATGGCACCCTCGCGAGGGGAGCCTACGCCATGAACGAATCCCTTCTGAAAAACTCCGCCTTTGAAAAAGGCGGTTATTTGCAAGGATACCGGGGGCAAGACCTTTTCCGATTTTCGTCTGGCGCACCCTTTATAGAATGCTTCGAGTGCCGGTTCATTCAACCAAATCAGAGAAAACTTCCGCCGTTTGTCTTCAAAGCGAATAGTCACTTCTTCCTGTTCTCTATTGATAGAAGAAACTATATATTCGCCGTCTATGAAATACCGATGTTCTTCAGCTTCGTCAGGTTCTTCAATATGTTTAAAAATCCGTTTGGCATCAGAGGAGGAAAAGGTGACCTCATTGACAGAAATTTTATCGTCAGGCTGCATCCTTGACGCAAGGTAAGCCATAGGCGCTGAGGCCTGCTCCGCCAGATCAAAAGCTCGTTCTACGGTTTGCATAGCTTCCTTGCGACTCGCTTCATCCTGTAGACGCTCCTGAATTTTCAGTTCTATTTCAGCTCGCTTTTCTTCTTTGAACCTTTCTAAGGCAAGTTCTGCGGTAACTTTATCAGTTTCGGCTCTGGTATCACAGTAGTGCCAGCCTACAAGCCCCGCGGGGATAGCACAAATGGCAGCTATGGAAATGATAGCATTTCTTTTATCCTTAGATTCCATATTCTCCCACATCCCTTTAAAAAAGGCCTTCAGGCTGCTGCACCCGGGTTCAACCTTAACAACTACGCGAATCCCTTTGTCATCCATGGGACGCGTATTATAGCGCAGTTTTTGTTCTGCCTGTTTGTTATAGGCTGCAAGTAAGGCTTTTTGAAGTCGTATAACAAATTCAGCAGCCTTATAGTCAAGAGAGCCATCCCACTGAACCCCCTCAAGTTTTATGTTCAGGTACGTCTCTTGAGAAAATTTAACCGACTCCCATCTGAAGCCCGTTGTCCAACTCGCAATATACGCATCAATCGCCGTATCAAAGTCCCTGACAACCAGTGTATCCATTTCCCCTCTCCAAATCAAAATGGCTTTTTCATCACCGTATTGCAAATATGTTATCAGGCATGAGCCGCCCATGCCGGCACGGAAAGCAGCATGCTCAAAAAGAAAACGGCAAGAAATCGCATGGCTCACTCCTTTGTAAACTGCGTGTTCGGTCCGTAAACGCTAACCGGCGTCCCCCGTATGTGAACGGTATATACTGGCAGCCCCCTTCTGGGACTCCCGAAGTTGAGCGTTTTCCTTTTCGAGTTCGCGGATGCGCTGATCGCGGCGCTCTAGTTGAATGCGAAGATCAGCGTTTTCTTGAATAATCTGATTTTGTTCCCGAAGGGCATTTAATAGCTGCTGCTGCAATTCTACAACGACCGACATGTCGGTCATTTTTTTTATCTCATTTCTAAAATTTTCAACGAGTTGTCCCGGAGCTGCACCGTCAGAATGACCGACACGTCGGTCGTTTTGACGGGATGGAGACTCATCACATTCTGGATCAATGCCGGAACGTAGCCAGTCAAAAGAGACTTCTTCTCCTTCTGCTATCCGTCGGATAATATCATTATCCGGGATGCGGACCCCTTTTTCATACCGTATAAGGCTCTGCTCGTGGATACCATACTTTAAGGCAAAAGCCTTTCGAGACATGGCTCCACGAAGTTTTCTGAGCCGATCTGCTAGCGTTGAATCCTGCATACGTTGCCTTTTGTCGGATAAAAATATCTTGACGATATTATCCGATGGATATAATGTTGTATCCAACAAAACACGACAAAACACCGTTCCCCAGAATCCTACGACAGGGATTCTGGGCGCACAAGGAGGGAAAATGGCAAATCGAACGGAAAACGGCTTTTTGCGCCCGCTGGAAGAGGTGGAACGAGAGTTCAGCCTGCGGGGCATCAGCAAGGCGGACTGGGCCCGGGAACACGGCATCAGGCCCGGCGTGCTGTACGAGATTTTTTCCCGCCGGTCCTCCTGCAAGCGGGGCGAGGCCCACCGTGCCGCCGTGCTGCTTGGCCTGAAGGAAGGCATGACCGAAGAGCGGGCCCCGATATGAGGCCCGCGTCCGGCAGAAGGCTGGAAAAGCTGCTGCGGATCATACGCCGCAAGGACATGAGGATAGCCAAACTGAAACGAGAGCTGAAGGGATACCCGATGAAACAGAGCAGAAAAGGCCCCCGCAAGGCCGTTATCACCATCACGGAAAGCGGGCGCGGCATGGTAACAGTGAATGTGGAATTTTCTCCCAGCATGGGAGAGGCCGGAGCCTGTGCCGACCTTGGCATGGCCGGATTTTCGGCCGTGGTCGACGCCGTCAACAAGGCGGTAAAGGAAGGGGACGGTCATGCATAGCATAGACGCCGACGGCGAACTGTTCACGGGCACATGCCCGTATTGCGGCCAGGCCATGCAGCGCATCGATTCCGGCTATGACTTTGAACGGGGCCGCCCGTATGACCGCTATGTCTGCCTGGACTGTTGCGATCATGCGGACCAGCCGGAAGCTGACGTCCATGTGGACACGGAAACAGATGAAATCCTGTAAGGAGAAAAGACCATGAGCAACAAGATGATGCCTCCCGCTACTGAGAGCCAAAAGGAAAAGGCCCCTCACTGCACCACCAGCGAAAGGGCCAACAACGAAGATAAAACGGGAAATCTTCAGGAAGTACCTACCACGGCAGCGGCTCCGGTGCAACTCCCGCCTTTGGCCGCCGATCTGGAAGGGCTGGCGGTCTCCCTCGGCACCCTGGCCGGAAAAGTCCCCGCTGAAGAGTGGGAGTTTTTGAAGCTGTTCCGTCTCAACCTGCGCGCCACGGCCGAACGGGTGGCCGCTCTGGAAACCACGGTGGCTATCCCCCACGCGCCGGAGGCCAGACAATGAAGCCCGCCCGTCAAAACCTGCTTTCCCGCTGCATCAGTCTTATGACCGCACTTGCCCCGCATATCGTATCCGGGCTGTCGGTCACCGAACTTTCGGAAAAGACCGGCTTCCCCGCTTCCGTGGTCTGCCGGGACATGGATGAAATGAAAGCCGTGGGCTGGGCGCAAAAACTGGAATCCGGGCGTTGGGCGCTGACCACCAAGCCCATAGCTCTGGCCACGGCCTGCGACATGGCCCTGAAGACCGCCCGCGAACGGCAGGAAGATTTCAGGCACAACGTCAAGGCCGGGGCCTTCAGGCTTTTGGAGGGATAACATGCGCCGCGCAACGACACCGAAAACGAACAGTCTTGATCAGGAAATCAGGGACCTTGCCCTTGCGGCTCTGCAAAACAGCAACCGCTTTGCGGAATATCGCGCCAAGACGGACTTCTCCACCTGCCAGCCTCCCTATGCCGACCGCAACGCGCTGGAAGCCCTGTGTCGCAGGCTGCGGGACTTTGCCGACAATCTGGGGCAGCTCAAATGTCAGGCGGAAATCCTGGAAAACAAACTGAGCCGGGCCGCGTCCCGTGGAGTGAAGGAGTAACACCATGTCCGATACCGCACCCGAAACCACCATGCCTGCCGCTTTGGACGCCCAGCTTGCGGCCGCGCGCAACGATACCGTCGCCATTTCCGAAACGGATTTCACCGATGCCGTGCGCATGGCCGAAGAGATCGGCAAGGTCAAAATGGCGCAGGCCATGGCCTCCGGCCTCAACCTCTCCGTCATTCGCTGGTTTGCCGCCATGAAGGAATCCAAGGTCTATAAGGGCAAGTTGCTGATCGGCCCGGACGGCAAGGCTTTCCGGCCGGAGACCTTCGAAGACCTGTGTGAAGGCATGGGGTTTTCAAAAAACACAGTTAATGAACACCTCCAAAACTTCGGGACGTTGGGGGAACGCTGCCTTGCCGAGGCGCAGGAACTGGGGCTGAAAGTCCGGGATCTGCGCAAGGTGAGGAAGGCGCTGAAGGACGCGCCGGAAGAAACCAAGCACGAAGTGCTGGCGGGATTGCGCAACGCCCGGGACAACGGCGGCGCGGAAGAACTGCGGCAGGCTTTGGACGTGGTCTGTTCCCGGCTTTCGGAACTGAAGGCGGAAAACAAGAAGCTTTCGGATCGTACCGAAAAGCTGAAGAAGGCGGGCGACGATCTGCGCAAGGATTACGACGCCCGGGGGCAGGTGCTGGAAGCCAAAACGGCGCAGTATGACGAATTGAACGAGAAATACATCCGCGCCACCAGCCCGCACCCGTCGGATCAGGAAGCGCAAAAGCTGCTGCGCAATACCAGCGCACGGGAAGAACTGGACAAGAAATGTAACGACGCGCTTTTGTCCGTGGCCGATCTTGCCGCCTACGGCGCGTCCGTGTTGTCCGACGCGGGCATCGATGCGGACATGGCGACCTATGTGCACGAACGCATTTCCCTGGCTGTGCGGGCTATGGCGGCTGCCATTCTGGACAACGGGATCGACGTCGACCTGTCCGCCGAATTCTCGGTGGACTACGGCACGGCGGGGAATGGCGGTGATACTGAGGACGGCAATGCATAAAGGCGGGCGGCAATGGCTTTTTCCCTTACTTCCGAACAGACCCGGCTTGTGGGCGATGCTGCGCGGGAACTTGACGCGGCCGGTCCCTGCACGGGGGAACGCGGCGTCATCGTAAAGCGTCTGGCTTCCACCCTGGGTATCTCGGTCAACACCGCGTATCAGTACCTGCGGAAATATGCGGGCTGGACCAGCGGCAAAAAGCCGCGTCGGGGCAAAGGGGAAACCTGCGTACCGGAAAGCCTGTGCCGCAAGATAGCCGGGCTCCTGCTTTTCCCCCGCGCTAACGGCAAGGAAGTAATGAGCCTGAAACTCGCGGTTCGCATCATGAAGAACAACGGGGAAGGCGTTGCCGATCCTGAAACGGGAGAAATCATCATGCCTTCAGTCGAAACCATCAGCCGGGCCATGCGGCAATACGGCTGCCACCCGGATCAGCTCAAAAAGGGCAGGCCCACCGGGCGCGTCCGTTCCCTGCATCCCAACCATGTGTGGCAGTTGGACGCCTCGGTCTGCATCCTGTACCGCATACACGGGGCAAAACGCGTCGGCATCATGGATGAACGCATGTTCAATGCCAAGAAACCGGCCAACCTTATTGAAATCAAAAACAAGCGTATCGTGCGCTATATCGTCATCGACCATACGTCCGGCGTCTTTTACCAGCGTTACGAGCAAGCGGCGGGTGAATGTGCCGAGGGCGTCCTGCGTACCCTGATCGACTTCATGGACAACAGGGGCCACCACGACCCGGCGCATGGCCTGCCTCTCATCCTTTATATGGACCCGGGCTCCGCCAACACGTCGTCGCTGGTGACGGGCTTTTGCGAGCAGCTGGGTATCCGCGTCATCCATCACGGCCCCGGTACGGCCAACGCCACGGGTGCGGTTGAACAATGCCAGAACCTTGTCGAGTGCCAGTTTGAAAGCCGTTTGCGTTTTATGGACGTGCCGGACGTTGCGTATCTGCAAAACGAGGCGGACCGGTGGCGGCGTCACTTTTGTGCAAGAGCGGAACATTCCCGCACCGGCATGACACGCAACGCCGCCTGGTTGACCATTACGGAAGAACAGCTGCGCATCGTACCGCGTGACGTTCTGGAAGCTCTGGCTTTCTGGAAGGACGAACGCCGGAACGTGGGGACCGACTTTGTCATCTCCGTTGATACCCATACGCATTATGGCGTCCGGGAATACGACCTGCGGGAATTGGCCTATCACGGCCTGAACACCCGGGAAAACGTGCGTGTCCGCCTGAACCCGTTCAAGGCCCCGGAAATCGTCGTGATCATGGACCTGCCGGACGGCACGGAAAAGGCCTTTGACGTGGCCCCCATGGAAAAGGACCAATACAATCAGGATATGTCCGCCCCGGTGTTCGGCGAAAGCTACCGGGCCATGCCGGAAACGCACACGGAAAAGGTACTGAAGGAGATCAAAAAGCAGGCCTACGGCACGGATTCCTCAAAGGAGGCGGAACGCCTGCACAAGGCGGGCAGGCGGCCTTCCACCACCACAAACATCATGGCGGACGTGAAGGAAGCGCCCCTGTACCTGGGCAGGACCGGGCAGCAGCTGAAGGTCAACGCCCCCACGGCGGAGCCCATGCCCATGAGCCGCGTTGCCTTTGCGCTTATGATGAAGCGGGAACACCCGGACGTCTGGACGGATGCCAACGCGGCCGCCTGTATGGAATGGCTTTCCTTCCGCTATCCCGACGCTATCCCCGGCCCCGACATTGAACAGGTCGTGGCCAAGATGCGGGAAAAGTTCGCGCCGCGCCGGGCCTCCATGCTGCGCTTTACCCCTGCCGGTGACGAAAGGAGGGCCGTATGCGCTCACTAGAGGAAATCCTTGCGCCGTGTGCCCCCTCCCGCCGGAAGCTGGCGGAAGAGCTCGGCATGGCAGCCTCAGCCGTTACCCAGCTTTTGAACCACGGCACGCTCCCGAAACGGCGCTGGCCTGAGATCCGGGAACGCCTGCTTTCTCTGGCGGAAGTGCACGGCGCAAGCCGGGAAGAAACGGAACGCGTCCTGAAAGAACTTGAACAGCAGCCGGCCCCCGCCCCGGACACTACGGCGGAACAAGAGGAAGAACCTATGATCCTTCGCAAGCAGACCTTGACCATGCAGGCCCGTCAGGCCTTCCAACTGGTACGCAATCCCTTTGCCGACCCGGAAAACTCCGCCGACGTGTATATGTCGCCCGGTATTCGTTTTATCCGCGAAACGCTGTATCAGGCCGCGACCGGCGGCGGCTTCCTTGCCCTTGTCGGGGAATCCGGTTCCGGCAAGTCCACGCTGAAGGACGAGATGGTGACGCGCATCCATGAAGAGAACCTGCCCGTCATCGTCATTGAACCGTACACCCTGGCCATGGCCGCCACGGAATCACAGGGCAAGCCGCTGCGCTCCTCCCACATTGCCGAGGCCATCATCAGCACGGTCCAGCCGGGGGCAAGCATCCCGTCCAGCCCGGAAATGCGCTTCCGCCGCCTGCATGAAATCCTGAAGGCCAGCCACACGGCGGGGATGCGGCATTGCCTGATCATCGAGGAAGCCCACGACCTGCACCGGCACACGCTGAAAAGCCTGAAGCGTTTCCATGAGCTGAAGGACGGCCTTTCCCGCCTGCTGTCCATCATTCTGATAGGCCAGACGGAACTTGAAAAGAAGCTCCGTGTCACGGATGCCAGCGTCCGCGAAGTCGTGCAGCGTTGCGAAGTCGTCCACCTGCCCGCCGTCGATGACCCGGGCGATTACATCCGTCATCGCTTTGAGCATGTCGGGGCGGATTTCCGGACGGCCTTCAGCGAGGACGGGCTGAAAGAAATGCGGGCAAAGCTCACCGTCTCGCCCGACCGGCAGGGGGACGGCGTGTATATGGGCTATCCGCTTATGATCGGCAACCTGGCCATAGCGGCCCTGAACCTTGCCGCCGGCATCGGGGAAAAGCAGGTCACGGCGGACGTGGTGCGGATGGTGCACTGATCCCGGGGCGTTTTGGCGGGCGGGCCCACAGCGGCTGCCCGCCGCACAGACAAACTTTTACCCAAGAGGCAACAACACAATGGCAAAACGAACGAAACCGGTCCTGAACATTCCGACGGTCCATAACCTGAACGAAGCGGACGCCATGCTTGCCCGATACAAGTCTCGGGAACGCGAGCTTGCCCTGCTCGAACTCGGACTGAAGGAGGATATTGACGCCCTGAAGCTGAAATGCTCCGAACAGGCCGAGGCTATCCGTGAAGACCTGGAAATCATGCGACAGGCGCTTGTCAGGTTCGGCGAAGCGAACAAGGCCGAGCTGTTCAGTAAAAAGCGTTCCATTACTCTGACGTTCGGCGTTATCGGTTTCAGACTGACGCCGCCCGTCGCGAAGCCCTTGAGCCGAACCACATGGGAACAGGTCCTCGGCATTCTGCAAAGCTCCGATGACCCCGAGCTGACCGCTTGCGTCCGCACCAAGCAGGAAGTCGATAAAGTGGCGCTGTGTGGACTGCCGCCGGCAAAAATTGCCCAGGCAGGATGCCGCCTTGTCCAGGAGGACAAGTTCTTTTGCGATACCAGGGACGAAGTCCTGGCGGCCACGGAACAAGGTGCTCAATGAACACAAACACCAGCGGACTTATCAAGACCATACAGACCGGCCGCCGCAAGCTGGGCATGGACGATGAAACCTACCGGGCTCTGTTGGCGGACGTCAGCGGCGGCAAGACGTCGAGCAAGGACCTGAACGCCTACCAGCTGAAGGAGGTCCTCCGGCGGATGCGTGAAGCCGGGTTCCGCAGCGTGACCGATCCCCAGCTTCGGAAGATCAAAAGCCTCTGGCTTGGCATGTATGACGAAGGCGTGGTCAGGAGCAAAAGCGACCAGGCCATTGCCGCCTATGTCCGGCGCATAACCAAAAAGGCCGTCAATCAGTGCACCGTAAAGGACCTTCAGCTCGTCATCGAAACGCTGAAACAATGGATTGACCGTGTGGAAGATGCCGCGGCCCGGGAGCGCCTGCTTCAGTTCTTTGCCTCCCTGCCGGTTTCCTCCCCCGTCCTTCAATAATCTGTAGTCTACGGAGTCACATCATGGACAAGAGCGAATTTATCAAGCAGGCCCTGAAAACCGTCCGGGAAAAACATTCCCGCAATCTCAACGCCACCGATATGGAAAAGGCGCTGCAATCGTTTTGTTCCGTGGCCGCCGCGGAACTGCTTGCCGGCGGAGAAGTGTCCCTGCCCGGGCTGGGCAAGCTGAAGGTGAAGGAAACCAACGCCCGCACCGGTCGCAATCCCAGGACTGGAGAAAGGATTGATATTCCCGCGGGCCGGAAGGTTGTTTTCACACCCGGGAAGGACTTCAAGGAAACACTCCATGAGTGAGGTCGCGGACATGTGGCTGAACATTCTCGCGCTGTGCACTGGCCTTGCCGGCATCGGTTTTGTGGCTGCCGTAATCCTGAATTGCAAGCCTCTGGGCTGTCTGTTGGCAGGTTTGGCCATGATCGGCGTTACCTTCGGGGCCGTCGTGTTCGGGGCCGTGGGCGTCATTCACGCGCTGAAAGGATGCAATGTCCAGCATATCCAGGATGGACGCAATGAGGTTATCGTCGTCCTTTGTCTTGGTCCGTTCAGCTACCGCCGCACCTTGCCCCCTGTAGAAGGAACCAATTAAAGGAGGCGTTCCATGGATAAAGATACCATAGACGAGACCGCCCTGGTTATGCTGGTTGAAAACAACTGGCAGGAGTTCGTCGAATACTCGGGCGGCGAAGAATCAGCGGAAATGACCTTGCGGGCGCTGAAGGATGCCGCAGGCATGGCGTAGCGCGAGATAAACAGGGCCGCCTCAGAAATGGGGCGGCCTTTACATAGGCTGCAAGGAGAAAAGAACATGAGCCAGGATATTAAGGCACTGATTGAAGAAAAAAGGAAGCAGACTGGGGCCATGTTTGACCAGGAGGAATTTTGCGACGATACGCAAGCGGGACCAAGCGTCAGAAGAGAACCTTGAGGAGAGGACAGAAGGAAAACGGAATGGACGACCTGAACGATGACGAAGGCTTCCGGGCTGAGGTGCGGACCTTTCTGAAACTGCGGTGTCTGGAACTCGCGGACAGGAATGCACACTGCGGAGAAGACGTGCTCGAACTTGCCGAACGCTACTTTGCCTGGCTTGCCCGCGATGAAGAAATCTAAAAAACGAGGGGGCCAAGGCTCCCTTTTTTCTGCTGCATATTCGTCAACAAAATTACTAAATTTCTTAACGGCGCAAAATCAATATCCCAAGTTATCACGTTTTATCCCCTAAAGTTATCATGACGTTCTTCAGGAAGGCGGCCTTTGCTCGCGCCCAAAGGGCCTCCTTCCCCCGGCCCCCATCCTCCCCAAACGCGCTTTCTTCCGGGACAGACCGGAAAAGCAGGTCGAAGGACCTCACGGAGAAGCTTCTTACGCTCTCCCAGCGCCTCTCTGGACGTTGAAAAACAACTGTCTGGAAAAGAGACATGCAAATAAAAAAGACGCCCTGAGGGCGTCTTTTTTTCGTTATCTGGAACGATGGGTATCTTGTTGGGCCATATCGCGGAGCATGCTGACAAGCTCACGCGCGGGCCCGTCGGTCCGTGCCCCGGCGACGATCCCACCACAGGCCGCGGCGGGCCAGACGGACAAGGACCAGCAGGGCCCAGAGCAGTGCACAGCCTAGGTGGCAATGCTTGATGAGGGTGTACACAGGGCCGTAGAAAGAGAAGTCCTGGCAGTTGTGCAGGATCAGGCCCAGACCGGAAAGCATGAGCAAGGCCAGCAAGACCAGGCGCAGCATGCCGAAGGGGGTCAGGCTGTAGCTGCGCGTGCCCCTCACCAGCCAGACGATGGCCGCATAGCTGGTCAGGCAGAGCATGGCCGCTGCCGCCCAGTAATGGGCCACCGTCCCCGAATAGGCCGCGGGCCGCAACCAGGGAAGGGCCGCTTCGGCGTAGCGATAGATCACGGGCAGGTGCGCGAAGCCGCTGACCACCGCCCAGACCACGCTTATCCGCCACAACAGGCGGAACAGAAAGCCGAACAGCGGACGGCGCTCAGTCCTCATCCTTGTCCCTCCAGTGGTCGCGCAGCAGGCGCAGACCGGCCAGGGCGGCCCCGGCCAGCGGAGCGGCCAGTACCGTGCCCACGAGATCGTTCTCGCGTTCCAGACTGGCCCCGGCAGGGCGCAGGCTGGGCCGACCGGCGGAGATCAGTCCCTGCCGCAGCAGGGAGGCTTCGATATCCCGGAAGGGGATGGACGAGACATAGACCAGGCAGGTACCGCCATTCTCCTGCAAGCCGAACAGATCGCCGTGGCGTTCCTCCGCCATGCGGCGCGCCAGGGCCGTCATCTCCGCATAGGGGCCGAAATGCTGCGCGCCGTGCGGACAGGCCGCCACACAGAGCGGGGGCTTGCCGTCGCTGATGACGTCTTCACAAAAATCGCATTTGAAGGTCTGGCCGTAGCCCAAATAGCCGGGCGCCAGATGCAGGTACGGCCCCACCCCGGCCTGCAGGCGCGGGATATGCCACGGGCAGACGGCGATGCACTGGCTGTCGCCGAAGCACAGGGAGGTCTCCGTATAGACGGCGCCTGTGGGGCGCTGCCGGGCGGCCCCCAGAGGGCACAGGCTGACGCAGGGCGGGTTGAGGCATTGCAGGCAGCGCCGCGGCATGAAGACCCGGCGCTCTCCCTGGGCCGTCTGGACGGTACAGGATTGCAGATACAGCCAGTTGTAGGGCGTCAGGCGGTCCGTGACGTTGCGCCGCCCCCACCAGTCGGGCTTCCTGTCCCGGCCCCAGCGGGAAGCCGGGATGGGCGATACCGGCTGGGGGACCCGGGCGGCGGCCCGCTCGTGACAGGCCTGCACGCAAGCTCCGCAGCCCGTGCAGGCATCCACATCCACGACCACCGCAAGACAATCCTCCAGCCCGGCCGCCTGGGCCGGGGCCGCAGCTCCCCAGGCAGAGAGCATCCCCGCTCCCAGGCCGGCGCCTGCCAGCGATTTGAGAAAGCCGCGTCGTTCCATATGATCAGGCCTCCTGACGCTGCTCCTTCTCAAAAGCCGGCGGCGGGCGCCAGTACCAGAACAGGGCCAGCAGGGGCAGCAGGCCGGCCAGTTCCGCCACTTCGCGCGGCAGGGCCAGGATCATGCCCAGCGACCACCACAGGCCCACGGCCACGGCGATGGCGGCCAGCATCAGCAGCCACTGTCCCAGGCTCATGGGCCGGGCCACCCACTGGAAATAGCCCACGGTGAGGATGGCCACCCAGACCTTGGTGGCGGTCAGGGAAAGCGCGGCGCCTTCCAGAGGCATGGGCTCGATGATGGTCAGGCAGCAGACGATGTTGACCACCAGACCGCTCAGATAGAAAAAGAGCAGCAAGGTATGCTTCCTCATGCCGATCATGGCGTAGGCCGCCAGATTGTGCAGGAAAGCCGTGGCCAGACAGGGGGTCAGCAGGCGCTGGGCCGTGGCGGCCATCTCGTAGCCCGGGCCGTAGATGGTGGGCAGGAAACGGTCGCTCTCCACGCAGATCAGGAAAATCAGCGGCAGGGAGGCCGCCCAGAGCGAACGGGCCGTCTGCCCCGCCAGCTGGCGGAAGGCGGCCCTGTCCTGCGCCCAGTAGCGGGCCAGCAGGGGGAAGATGACCTTGCCGAGCAGTGCGCTGGAGACCAGTACGGACAGGCCTTCCACGGTCTCCCAGGCCACGTTGTAGCCGCCCACGGCAGCGTCGCCGCCGTAGTTCTTGAGGAAGAACACATTGATCTTGTTGTAGAACATGGCGCAGGCGGCCATGATGGTGAAGATGAAGCCGCTCTTCATCTTCACGGCCAGGTCGCGCACATTGTCGTAGCCGAAGCCTACAAAGGGATTGCGCCCCAGGGCACGGAAGGCAAAGCCCGTGCACAGGACGGATTCGATGAGCTTGTAGAGGGAGATGAAGATCAGGGGCGCTCCGGCCACCACGCAGACGATGCCGTAGCCGATGCCCAAAAGGGCCGAAGGCACGCGGATGCGCATCTCCACGTCCTGCCGCCCGCGGGCCTGGCAGAGCGCGAAGAAGGAGTCCGTCACGCCGTCGAGGCCGAAGCCGGTGGCGATGAACAGGACGATGAGCCGCAGCTCGAAGCTGTACCCCAGCCAGCCCGTCACGAACCAGGTGACGATCAGGGCCAGCATCATGAAACAGGTCTTGAGGCCCGTCACCTCGCCCAGCAGGGTGCGGGGGCGTTCCTCACGACGGGCGAAGGTGGACAGCAAAAAGTCGTTGAGCCCCACATCCGAGACCGTCTTGACCAGATAGCCGCAGGAAAGGGCCACGGCGATCTGGCCCAGCATCTCGGGGCTGCGCCGTGCCAGCAGGATGGTGAATATGGTCCAGGAAAGGTCCCTGGTCCACTGGGCCCCCAGGATGTATCCCAGCTGGCGCGGCAGGCTTTTCAGCTTCATGGGCTACTCGGCAGCGCCAAAGCGCACCAGCGCCTTGAAGCCGGGCTTGAGCTCAAGCTGGCTGTTGGGCACGGTCAGTTCCACCGTGTAATACGAGGGCTGGGCCACGTCCATGCTGGTCGAGATCCACGAGATCTCCGTGATGGTGGCCGAGAACACCTTGTCGCCCAGCGAGGGGATCTCCACACGGGCATGGCCGCCTTCCTTGATGCGGCCCAGGTCGCCTTCATAGACCGGCACCTGGATCAGCACGGGGTCCAGCTGGCCCACGGTCACGGGCGTGGCCTGGGCGGGCAACAGTACATCGGGATTGAGGTTGGGCATGAGCTGCAGCACATAGCCGTCGATGGGCGAAGTCAGCACCAGCTGGTCAGGCAGCATCTCGCCTTCGCGGATGGGCTGGCCGTAATAGCCTTCCAGTTCCTTCAGGCGGGCCCGGAAGCTCTCTTCGTTCTTCTTGATGGAGATCTGGGTCAGCTCGATGCGGTGCTGGAGGGAGCGCACGCTTTCCTCCAGGCGCCCCAGGGCCTGGCGCGAGCCCAGCCCGGAAGCGGCCAGCTGGCTGGCACGGTTGCGCTCGGCACGGGTCTGCACCAGTTCGCGTTCCAGATCGAGGATCTGGCCGCGCAGGCCTTCCGTGGCGGCACCGGTGGTCACTTCGCGCTGCAGCACGCGTTCGGCCTCGTCCTGCAGGTGATAGCGCACCAGCGGATCCCCGGCCTTGATGGCATCCCCGGGACGGACCAGGACCTCGTCGATGACGGCATTGAAGGGCAGACGCACATCACGCGTCACGGTAGCCACCACTTTGCCGGTGGCGGTGGTCTCCACGGCCATGGCCGGGGCGGCCAGCAGCAGACAGGCCAGCAGGGCCCAGAAAACGGTCAGTCTTTTCATTATTTTTCAATCTCCGTGGCAGGAAGGCCCAGGAAGCGCTCCTGCAAGAGGTTGGCGACGTACATCCATTCCAGATTGGCCAGCTTGAGTTCCAGCTCGGCCTCGATCAGCTTGATGCGGCTCTGGACCATGGCCTCGTGGGCGGAACTCATGGCGGGCATATCGCCCAGACCGGTATCGAAGGAGATGCTAGCTTCCTTGTAGCGCATCTCGGCCGTCTCGAAATGGACCTTGGCCAGGCGACGGTTGGTCTCGGCCAGAGCCACGCGCTGTTCGCACTGCAACCAGGTGTTGGAGTACTCCGTGCGCTTGCGCGACAGCTCATGGAAGGCCTGGGCCTTCTTCATGCGGGCCGCCTGCACACCGCGGTAACGGCGGTTCCAGTCGATGAGGGGGAAGTCGAAGGTCAGGCGCCAGAAATAGTCTTCGCGGCCGTCAGCGGGCTGGTACTGGCCGGCGGGAGGGTTCTTGTCCACGCGGATGGTCATGTCGGGCACATATTCGGCCCAGGCCAGCATGATGTTGTAATCGCCCAGGCGGATCTGGGAACGCAGCAGCAGGTTGTCTTCCGTGACCAGCCAGCGGTCTTCCCAGCGGTAATCCTTGCCGTTGAAGCCGCGCAGGATGTCGTTGGCGCTTTTGCTGTCGATGTTCAGGCGCTGCTGCGGTTCCACACCGGCCAGGATCTTGAGGCTGGTGCGCTCCATGACCTCTTCCATGTTCATGCGCTCGCTGGTCAGCTCCACTTCGCGTTCGTGCTGCTGGGCCACGTTGAGGGCCACGCCCTGACGGCCGTCAGCGGACTCCAGCTGCTGCCAGTAGCGGGTCGTTTCCTTGGCCAGGGGAGCCATCTCCTTCTGGATGCGCAGGATCTCGCCCTTGGCTTCCAGGCGCAGATAGGACTGGGCCACCTTGTAGATGGCCTCGCCCACGGCCTTGCGGTGCGTGGAGATGGCCAGGTTGACCATGATCTTCTGGGCCTGGTGGTTGAAATAGGATTCCACGGGGTTGGGGAAGCGCGCGTAGAAACCGATGCGCGGCACCACCTGACCGTAGGTGCTGGGCACGTCCTCGCTGCCCTCGTTGTAATAGGTCAGGGTATTGCCCACTTCCACGGTCATGCGGGGTTCGGGCAGATACTTCCAGACCGCATCGGTCAGGGCCAGACGCTTGATCTCCAGTTCCACGGCGCTGTTGACCAGCAGGGGCGACTGCTGGATGGTCAGGAACACGCAGTCCTCGAACGAGAATTTCTTGGCCGGGTCATAAAGGTTGGGGATCACGGCCTCGAGCTTGCTCTTGTTCTCCACCGGAACACCGGGCACGTCTTCCAGCCAGTGCTTGGCAGGCAGTTCCGGGGCATCGGACCCGGCTTTCTGCGAAGCGCATCCCGAAAGCGCCATCCCGGCGCACAAGGCCGCCACAGCCAGCCCCTGTTTCCAGCGAACCATTTTTTTCGTCATGGTCATTCCCTTGCGAAAAATATTAGGCACCGGCGCCTTCCTGCGGCCGGACATCCTTTTCAAATTCCATCTGGTGCAATGTCAGCAGCACCCGGCCGTCCGCATCCACGACCTGGGCGTCATAGCGCTGCAGGCGCTCATCGTCCCAGCCGCGACGCAGCTGGATGCGCCAGGGCATCCGGGCGTCGCACAGCCGCTCCGTGTCCGCGAAACGGATGAAGCCGATACCGCTCAGACGCCAGCCCTGCGGCCAGAGCAGGCAGCCCCCGGCAACTTCCTCCCCGGGGACGGTATCTTCCATGATGCGGCAGGCTGCCTGCAAAATGGCGTCCACAGCGGACAGCAAGCTACAATAGCCGGATTTTCCAGCCGGGGCAATGCCTTGCGCCCTGCCGTCGAAGCGGCCCTGCCACAGGTCGTTGCCCGCCGGGACCAGCTCTTCCACCAGGCGCCATCCTTCCGCCATGCCGCAGTCCGCATAGAAGCCTTCCAGAGGCAGCTCAGGTCCCGTAGCGGTCATCTCGCCCTCCCACAGGGGCGGCAGGCTCCCCGCGGCAGCGGCCAGGAAGACCATGCCCCGCGCCAGGGGAGAGAAATGGTTGATGCGCCGCAGGTTGGGGGCCAGATCGCGGCTTTGCAGACGCACATGGCACATGCGCGTCATCACGCCGTCCTGCAACAGCCAGGACTGTGAACGGGCCGTGATGCGGCACTCCCGGGTCACAGCCGCGGGCAGGGGCAGGGGCGCCGCGAAGCGCAGGTCGGAAAAACCGGTGGGCTCCAGCCAGGGCAACTGCAAACGGCCAGTCTCCAGCATGGCCTGGAGCAGCTCGCTCAGGGGCAGCCAGGGCTGTCCGTCTTGCGGCAGGGCACCGTGCCCGGCAAGGCGCGGATCGGCATAGCGGGAGAACTGCGCGCAGGCGAGCATCTGGCGGGCTTCAGGATCGGCAGAATGACCGTGTTGAAGGTGTGGAACTCTCCCGA
>ERZ773104.1431-NODE-1431-length-31610-cov-7.398891_pt1 | contig 31610 bp, 30 predicted proteins | sample MGYA00511920_ERZ773104 | MGnify/ENA primary metagenome ERZ773104 (study PRJEB29015, sample SAMEA2737857) | human gut metagenome | biome: human gut; feature: human-associated habitat; material: faeces | place: China | collected 2012 ... | reverse complement strand
TTGAATTGCTGGACATATTTGTTATTCATATCGTCGCCTCTCTTTAGTTTCGCTACTTAGGCTTGCTAAGTAGCAACTATATTATATCTCTTTCGAGGTATCAGAGTCAATAGTCTTAACGAAAAAGTTACAAGATGCGTGCGTAAGGCAATATCGGAATAATGGGCTGCTGTCTATCAAATTCTTGTGTGTTACTTTATGGCACATGAGCATTTATCCCAGAATTATATTCAGCTCGCGCTGTGTCAGGCGGATTTGCTGGAGGATGCCTGGAACGGAACCGGGCAGTTTCAGGGAACAGAGCCGATTCGTGGATTCGGGGCTGTAGCGGGCGTTTATGAAGAAGCGTGTCAGATTGTGGTGCGCGCAGACTCTGAAATTTCGACAGTGGAAGAGCTGGAAGGACACAGGGTCAGCATCGGTGAGGAAGAGTCCGGGACGAAGCAGAACGCGCTGCAGATTCTGGCGGCATACGGTCTGAACGAAAAGCTGGTGGAGGAAGTTTCCCTGAATTACACAGAGGCTGCGAAGGAGCTGGAAAATGGCACGATCGACGCATTTTTCTGTACGGCAGGAGTGCAGACGGCTGCAATTACGAATCTGGCACAGCGGACAGGAATCCGGTTCCTGAATGTTGACAACGCTGCTGCGGCACGTCTGAAAAAGAGCTATCCGGTTTATGACAGCTGTATTATTGCAGCTGGAACCTATCCGGGACAGGAAGAGGATGTTTCGACGGTTGGCGTAAAAGCGGTCTTGTTGGCGAGCGATAGCGTTTCTGCAGAGGTGGTGGAGGAACTGACGGCGCTTTTATTTGAGGAACAGCAGGAGCTGGATTTTGCGCTGCCGGTGGAGCTGATTACGGAAGCGGACGCTGCTGCAGACGGACTTCCGGTTCCGTTCCACAAAGGTGCAGAGCGGTATTATGAGAGCAGAGGAGAAAAGAGTGAGAATTGAACTGGATATGTATCAGACAATGGCAGTTGCAGTGCTCGCTCTGATGCTTGGAAGATATTTAAGAAAAAAGTGCTGGCTGCTGGAGCGGTTTTGTATTCCTGCGCCGGTAATCGGCGGCGTTATTTTTGCAGTGGCAACATGTATCTGCTATGTGACGGGAATTGCGGAGTTTGTATTTGACGATATTTTAAAAGAAGTATTCATGGTGTTTTTCTTTACCTCGGTAGGCTTTCAGGCAAATCTGAAGGTTCTGAAAAGCGGCGGAAAATCCATGATTGTTTTTCTGGGACTGATAATCGTTCTGATCGTGCTGCAGAACGGGACTGCGATAGGCCTGGCGAAGCTTTTACACCTCGATCCGTTAGTCGGCATGTGTACCGGCTCGATCCCGATGACGGGCGGACACGGTACGGCGGGTGCGTTTGGCCCCGTGCTGGAGGACTTCGGAATTTCCGGAGCGACGACGGTTTGTACGGCGGCAGCGACGTTTGGTCTGGTGGCAGGCAGCGTGATGGGCGGACCGCTCGGCGAGCGGCTGGTTGAAAAGCGCGAGCTTTTGAAAACGGCGATTCCCGAGGATGACAGCCTTCTGCTGGAAGAAGATAAAAAACATGAGCGCCATGTAAAGCAGTATCCAACTGCATTTTTCCAGCTGGTTCTGGCGATGGGAATCGGAACGGTACTGTCTCAGGTTTTATCGATGACAGGAATGACATTTCCGATTTATATCGGCGCGATGATCGTAGCCGCCGTGCTGCGGAATCTGAGTGAATACACTGGGAAATTTCCTATCTATATGGGAGAAATCAATGGCATCGGTGGTATCAGTCTTTCCATGTTCCTTGGTTTGGCGATGATTACGCTGAAGCTGTGGCAGCTGGCGGAGTTGGCTGTGCCGATGCTCCTGTTGCTGACAGGACAGGTACTTTTGATGTTTCTGTACACTTATTTTGTAGTGTTTAGCGTCATGGGAAAAGACTATGATGCTGCGGTTATTTGTTCTGGTACCTGCGGTTTCGGTATGGGGGCTACGCCGAATGCGATGGCAAATATGCAGGCGGTGTGTGAAAAATATGTGCCGTCTGTAAAGGCATATCTGCTGATCCCGATTGTGGGCAGCCTGTTTGCGGATTTTATCAACAGCCTTGTCATTACGCTGTTGATCAATTTCCTGTAAAGCAAGGGGGAGAGAGGATGTTTTGGAAAAAAAGAAAAGAAAACGCGGCAAAGTACAAAGTGGAAAATGAAAATTTAGCAGTTCCGGAGATTCATTTAAAAGAAGATGACGACGCAGACCCTGCAGAGGTGTGCGGAGAGGATCAGGATATCGTTTATGAAAATGTGGCGGTTCCGGAAATCCATATCGGAAAAAAGCACGTCTGAGCCGTAGAGCAGAATTCTATTTTGGACTTTGCGTATTGATTTATCCTATCGGAATGTCTATAATTATGATATTATCGTGGCTTTCATGCATGAAGCGGACGAAAAGAAAGGTTAAATTGAATGGATAATAATATGAACCCGTTTAACGGCGGAAATGGAAATGGTTCCGGCAACGGATCCCAGGGACCGAACGGTTCCGGAGGATCGGAACAGAACAATCCGAGGCGGACGAGCCTGATCCTGTTGGCGATTGCGGCGATTGTGACGTTGATTTCCATGAGTCTGTTTATGCGGATGATCAATAATGCAACCAATCAGGAAATCACCTATGGAAAATTTCAGGAGCTGGTAGAAGACGGCAAGGCGGCAGAGGTTACCTGGGATGACGATACGATTTATCTCAAACTGCAGCAGACAAACCAGAAGACACTGTTTTCTGCGATGCCGGAGGTAACCTATTATACCGGTAAGGCACAGTCGGATGATGCATTGACGGCGTACTTAAAAGAATATAAGGTTGCAAGCTACGGCAAGGATGTTCCGGACAGCTCCGGACTGATTTTGACGATGATCCTGACCTATGTGCTTCCGATTGTCGTTATGTGGCTGCTTTTAAGTCTGCTGTTTCGGCGGATGGGCGGAGGCGGCCCTATGGGCGTCGGCAAGAGCAACGCAAAGGTTTATGTACAGAAAGAAACCGGAATCACGTTTAAGGATGTAGCAGGCGAGGACGAAGCAAAGGAGTCGCTGCAGGAGGTTGTCGATTTCCTGCACAATCCGCAGCGCTATGTGAAAATCGGCGCAAAGCTGCCCAAGGGTGCGCTGTTAGTCGGCCCTCCCGGTACCGGTAAGACGCTTCTGGCAAAGGCAGTAGCCGGAGAGGCGAAGGTCCCGTTCTTTTCGCTGACCGGTTCCGATTTTATCGAGCTGTACGTCGGTGTCGGCGCATCGCGTGTGCGCGACCTGTTTAAAGAAGCGACGAAAAATGCGCCCTGTATCATCTTTATTGATGAGATTGATGCAATCGGCAGAAGCAGAGATTCCAAATACGGCGGTGGAAATGAAGAGCGTGAGCAGACGCTGAACCAGCTGCTTTCTGAGATGGATGGTTTTGATACTTCGAAGGGAATTCTGGTTCTGGGGGCGACCAACCGTCCGGAGATTCTGGACAAGGCACTGCTGCGTCCGGGACGATTTGACCGCCGGATTATCGTAGATAAGCCCGACTTAAAGGGACGCGTAGAGATCCTCAAGGTGCACGCCAAAGACGTCAAGATGGACGAAACGGTTGATTTCGATGCAATTGCGCTCGCGACGAGCGGCGCGGTCGGCTCTGACCTTGCCAATATGATCAACGAGGCTGCGATCAATGCAGTCAAAGAGGGCAGGGAATATGTCTGCCAGAAGGATCTGTTTGAAGCGGTCGAGCAGGTACTGGTCGGCAAGGAGAAAAAAGACCGGATCATGAGTGCGCAGGAGCGTAAGATCGTATCTTATCATGAAGTAGGTCATGCGCTGATTGCGGCATTGCAGAAAAATTCCGAGCCCGTGCAGAAGATCACGATCGTGCCCCGTACGATGGGGGCTCTCGGCTATGTCATGCATGTGCCGGAAGAGGAAAAGTATTTAAACACCGAGGCGGAAATCCATGATATGCTGGTCGGCTATCTGGGCGGCCGCGCGGCGGAAGAAATTGTATTTGATACGGTAACGACAGGCGCTTCGAACGATATCGAGCAGGCGACCGGTCTGGCACGCTCTATGGTAACCCGTTTCGGTATGAGCAAAAAGTTTGGTTTGATTGGGCTGGAATCCGTAGAAAGCCAGTATCTGGACGGCAGGACGGTTTTAAACTGCTCCGATGCGACGGCGGCTGAGATCGATCAGGAAGTCATGCGTATCCTGAAAGAATGTTATCAGGAAGCACTGGAGCTGCTGTCCGCAAACCGTGAGGTGATGGATCAGCTGGCGGCGCATCTGATTGAAAAAGAGACGATCACCGGCAAGGAATTCATGCGGATCTACAGACAGGCCAAGGGACTGCCGCAGGAAGAACCGGAGCAGACTGCCGGCGCGCAGATGAAGGCGGCAGAACAGACTGCAGACGCAGAGAACCCGAGCCAGTCCGACGCAGGAAACAGCTATGGCACAGCACCTGCATCGGGCACAGACACCGAAGCGCAGCCGCAGTCTTTCACGCCGAAGCCATGGGAAGAGTTCGCACGCCAGCAGCAGGAAAGAGAAGACAGCTTCTTCTCGGGAGATGCACAGCAGCCGGGAGATACACAGCAGCCGGCGGATCCATCTGACGCCGAACAGAGCCAGGAACAGGATAAGCCCTGGATTCCTCCGACGCCGAAGCCGGAGAATAAAGGACCGGTAGGACGTTTTTCAGGAGCCTCCCTTCCGGACGACGAGAAGAAATAGGAAAGCTCATCGTAATGCTATACACGAAGTGTTATGCATGGCGGCAGAACCGGAGTGAAAGAAAGTTTGTCAGGGACTATGGAAACATAGTCCCTGCTGTATTAGAAGGGGAGAACGCGACATGTTTGTAATAGAAGAAGAGCTGAAAAAACTGCCGCAGAAGCCCGGCGTGTACCTGATGCACGACGCACAGGACAATATCATTTATGTCGGCAAGGCGATTCGCCTGCGCAGCAGAGTACAGTCGTATTTCCGTGAGAAAATTAACCGCGGACCACAGATTGAAAAGATGGTAACGCAGATAGCCCGGTTTGAATATATTGTGACGGATTCGGAGCTGGAAGCCCTGGTTCTGGAAAACAATCTGATCAAGGAACACAATCCGAAATACAACACGCTGCTCAAGGATGATAAAACCTATCCCTATATTAAGGTCACAGTCGGGGAGGCATATCCGCGCGTGCAGTTTTCCAGACTGATGAAAAAGGACAAATCGAAGTATTTCGGGCCGTTTACCTCTGCGGCGGCGGTCAAGGATACGATCGAGCTGTTAAATAAGCTGTTCAAACTGCGTACCTGTAACCGGGTACTGCCGCGGGACTGTGGGTTGGAACGCCCGTGCTTAAATTATCACATCGGGCAGTGTATGGCTCCGTGTCAGGATTATGTGAGCCGCGAGGAGTACCGGGCACATGTGGACAAGGCGCTGGAGTTTTTAAACGGCAATTATAATATGATTTTAAACGATCTGCAGAAAAAAATGGAAGAAGCGGCGGAGGCCCTGGAATTCGAGGAAGCTGCCCGGTATCGCGATCTGTTCAACAGCGTAAAGCAGGTGTCCCAGAAGCAGAAAATCACGGACAGCGACGGGGAGGACAAGGACATCATTGCGCTGGACAAAGACGGAAGCGACGCAGTGGTACAGGTGTTTTTTGTGCGTGGAGGCAAGCTGATCGGGCGCGAGCATTTTTATATGACGCATGTGGAGGATTCGGATAAGGCGCAGATTCTGCTGGATTTTGTGAAACAGTTTTACGCCGGAACACCGTTCGTACCGCGGGAATTGATTTTACAGAAAGAAATAGATGACATACCGGTATTGGAAGAATGGCTGACCGCACGCAGGGGCGCGAGGGTATATATCCGCGTGCCGCGGAAGGGACAGAAGGAAAAGCTGGTGGAGCTTGCGGAAAAAAATGCAAAGCTCGTCCTGGAAAAAGACCGGGAGCGAATTGCGCGCGACGAGGCGCGTACGGTCGGTGCGGTGCGGCAGATCGCACAGCTGCTGCATTTACCGATGCTCGACCGGATGGAGGCGTTCGATATTTCCAACATCAGCGGCTTTGAAAATGTCGGCTCGATGGTCGTTTATGAAAAGGGAAAGCCCAAGCGCAGCGATTACCGAAAATTCAAAATCAAAACGGTAGCAGGACCGGATGACTATGCCTGCATGCGCGAGGTTCTGACGAGACGCTTTGAACACGGCTTAAAAGAGACGAAAGAGCTGGAAGAAAAAAATCTGTCCGGGGAGTTCGGAAGCTTTGCACGGTTTCCGGACCTTTTGCTGATGGACGGCGGACGCGGGCAGGTCAACATCGCGCAGCAGGTGCTGGACGAGCTGCATTTAAACATTCCGGTCTGCGGCATGGTAAAGGATGACAACCATCGGACGAGAGGACTTTATTTTCACAATGTGGAGCTGCCGATCGACCGTAATTCTGAAGCCTTCAAGCTGATTACAAGAGTGCAGGACGAGGCGCACCGGTTTGCAATCGAATACCACAGGTCACTGCGCAGCAAGGATCAGGTCAAGAGCGTGCTGGATGAAATCCCGGGCGTGGGCCCTGCGCGGAGAAAGGCGCTGATGAAAAGCTTTCCATCGATTTATGAGATCCGGGACGCGACGGCAGAGCAGATTGCGATGCAGGCAGATTTGCCAATGTCCGTGGCGGAAGAAATCTATGAATTTTTTCATAACCACCAATAGGAAGATTGCCGGGAATAATGATCTGTGATAAAATAAAACAAAGTATGGCATAAAAACAGAGTTTCTGATGTCAGGAACTACTGTCTGCATGTCCTGGAAAAGAGAGGATGGATTATGGCGAGCATCAGTTTAATGAAGATTGCAGAAAAAATGAAGCTGGAAAATCTGACTCCTGAAATCAACCTGAAGGGGATTAAGGTAACGCTGCCGGATATCAACCGACCGGCACTTCCTATGGCGGGCTATTTTGAACACTTTGAGGCGACCCGTCTGCAGGTGATTGGATTCGTAGAATACTCTTATGTTAAGAGAATGTCGGAAAAAGAAGAGAAGGAGATGCTGGAGAAGCTTTTGGATTACCCGATTCCCGGCATTATTTTCTGTCGTGAACTGCATCCGGATGAGCTGTTTCGGCAAATTGCCATTGAAAAAGGCGTTCCGCTTCTGATGACCAAGCGTGCGACGAGTTCGTTTACGGCAGAGCTGATCCGTTGGCTGAATGTCAAGCTGGCACCCTGCATTTCTGTTCACGGCGTACTGGTTGACGTATATGGCGAAGGCGTCCTGATTACAGGCGAGAGCGGAATCGGTAAATCCGAGGCGGCGCTTGAGCTGATTAAGAGAGGACACCGTCTGGTAACGGACGATGTTGTAGAGATCCGCAAGGTCAGTGAGGAAACACTGGTCGGAACTGCACCGGATATCACAAAGCACTTTATCGAGCTGCGCGGTATTGGTATTGTGGACGTCAAGGCGCTGTTCGGTGCTTCGAGTGTCCGCGAGACACAGAATATCGACCTCGTAATCCGTCTGGAAGAGTGGGACAAGGACAGAGAATACGACCGTCTCGGACTGGAAGAGGAATATACGGAATATCTGGGCAACAAGGTTGTCTGCCACAACATTCCGATCCGTCCCGGCAGAAATCTGGCAATTATTTGCGAAGCGGCAGCGGTCAACCACAGACAGAAAAAGATGGGATACAATGCAGCGCAGGAGCTGTATACAAGAGTCCAGAATTCCCTTGCACGTAAGCGGAATGAGGACGAGGATGAGGACTAAAGCGGTCAGGCATATCGAAATGTTCGGAATGAAAGCAATAGTGCTCCGTACAGCGATGCAGCTGGCGGATCGTACAAAAGAGTAAGGCATCATCATAGATCAGACAGCTGAAAAGCTTTTTGAAAATACGCGAGAAGCGGGAGGAAGATAAAATGGGTAAGTATTGTTTTGGTGTAGATGTAGGAGGAACGACAGTAAAGCTTGGTCTTTTTAACACCAATGGCGATCTGCTGGAAAAGTGGGAAATCCCTACAGTGACAGAGGATAACGGCAAAGCGATTCTGCCGGACTGTGCAAAGAGCATCCTGAAAAAAATGGATGAGCGTGAAATGGACCGTACAGAGGTAGTCGGCGTCGGCATCGGTGCACCGGGACCGATTGACTCTGAGGGCACACTTTATGGTGCAGTCAATCTTGGCTGGGGAACCATGAGCCTGAAAAAAGAGCTGCAGACACTTTTAAATATGCCGGTAGAAGCTGGTAATGACGCCAACGTAGCAGCACTGGGCGAGGCCTGGCAGGGCGGCGCAAAGGGGTATGAGGATGTCGTTGTAGTAACCCTGGGAACTGGTGTTGGCGGCGGTATTATCATCAACGGTAAGATGGTTGCCGGTGCAACCGGAGCCGCAGGCGAGATCGGACATATGCATGTCAATGATGATGAGACAGAGCCTTGTAATTGCGGCAACTGCGGATGCCTGGAGGAATATGTTTCCGCAACGGGTATTGTCCGTATGGCAAAGCGTAAGCTGGCAGAGGATGACCGTCCGAGCATAATGCGCAAGGACGACCTGAGTGCAAAGGACGTATGGGATGCGGTTAAAGCAGGAGATACGGTAGCAATCGAGGTCGCAGAGGACTTTGGCTGGTATCTGGGCAAGGCGATGGCGCTGGTTGCCAATGTTTCCAACCCGGAGATCTTCGTAATCGGCGGCGGTGTTTCCAAAGCCGGCAATGTGCTGCTGGATTACATTCAGAAATATTACCAGAAATATGCGTTCAAGGGCTGCCGCGGCGCACTGTTTACCCTGGCAACTCTGGGCAATGACGCTGGTATTTACGGCGCTGCCAGACTGGTATTGAAGTAATACCGGTATCATCTGCAAAAGATCCGCATAAAATAACAACGTATCCGGCGCAAAGCCGGAGCAGAAGGGCTGGTCAGGACATTTGAGTGACAGATTAAATGAAATTCTGCCGAAAGAGCGGATTTTAACAGAAGAACAAATGGACAGGCATACGACATTCCGGACAGGCGGTCCTGCGCGCTATTTTCTTGTGATTGAGACGAGGAAAGAGCTGGCGCAGGTGCTTGCCTGGCTGCAGGAAGAGGCGCTGCCGTGGTTTTTGCTCGGAAACGGAAGTAACCTTTTGGTGGGTGACCGGGGCTACCGCGGCGCGATCCTGCATCTGGCGGGGGAATTTTTAAAGACTGAAATCGACGAAGCTACGATCCGATGCGGCGCAGGCGCGATGCTTTCCACTGTATCGAGAAGCGCGATGGAAGCAGGGCTGACCGGATTGGAATTTGCATCGGGAATCCCCGGAACGATTGGCGGAGCAGTCCGGATGAACGCGGGCGCTTACAACGGTGAGATTGCGGGTGTGACAGAGTCGGTAGAGGTGATGGAACCGGATGGCAGATGTCGTGTATACAACAGGGAAGAAATGGCGTTCGGCTATCGCACGAGCATTGTAAAAACAAAGCCCTGTGTGGTGCTCAGCACTGTTTTAAAGCTGCAAAAAGGCGACCGAAGCGAAATTTCCGCTACGATGCAGGAGCTTTCTGCAAAGCGTCGGGAAAAACAGCCGCTGGAATATCCGAGTGCGGGCAGTACGTTTAAACGCCCGGAAGGATATTTTGCAGGCAAGCTGATTATGGATGCCGGACTGGCCGGAGCGTGCGTCGGCGGCGCACAGGTTTCCGAAAAGCACTGCGGTTTTGTCATCAACCGAAAAAATGCGACGTCTGCGGACGTGGCGGGACTAATTCAGAAAGTCACAGAAACAGTGCAGGAAAAATTCGGCGTAACGCTGGAGCCGGAAGTGATTTTCCTGGGAGATTTTGAAAAATGAGATTTGTAATGGTAACCGGCATGAGCGGCGGCGGCAAAAGCACCGCGATGCGACTGCTGGAGGATATGGGATACTATTGTGTGGACAATCTGCCGATCCAGCTGATCGACAAGTTCGTTGAGCTTTTGTCCACACCGAATACGGAAATAACAAAAGTTGCTATCGGCGTGGACGTCCGCACGGATCAGTCCTTTGCCAGGGTAGAAAAAACACTTTCCTGTTTAAGACAAAACGGTATGGTGTTCGAAGTTCTTTTTATGGACGCTTCTGATGCAGTGCTTGTGAAACGTTATAAAGAGAGCCGACGGATGCATCCGCTGTGTTCAGCAGAAAATCCGAGAATCGAAGACGGAATTGAAAAAGAAAGGAAAATCCTGCAGCAGGTTAAGAAGGATGCAGACTATGTGATTGACACGTCAAAGCTGCTGACCCGGGAGCTGAAAGAGGAGCTGGATCGGATTTTTGTAAAAAATGAAGAGTACAGCAGCCTGATGATCAATATTCTTTCTTTTGGCTTCAAGCATGGAATCCCGGCAGATGCGGATCTGGTATTTGATGTCCGTTTCCTGCCGAACCCTTTTTATATAGATGAATTGAAATATCTGACCGGCAACGACAGGGGCGTTCAGGATTATGTCATGAGCTTCCCGGAGGCGGGGATTTTTCTGGACAAGCTGACAGATCTGCTGCGATTTTTGATTCCAAATTATATTAAAGAAGGTAAATACCAGCTGGTGGTGGCGATCGGCTGCACCGGCGGCAAACATAGGAGCGTAACGCTGGCCAATGAGCTTTATAGAAAGCTTCGCAACAGGGAAGCCAAGTATGGAGTATCTTTGAGCCACAGGGATATTTAAGGATATTTCATATGTCATTTTCATCGGGAGTAAAAGAAGAGCTGTATCGGCACATCAGTCCGGCAAGGCACTGCCAGCTGGCGGAGCTGGCAGCACTTCTCCATTTTAACGGCAGCATCGGCGTCGGTACGACGGGGACTTTTCTGCAGATTCATGCGGAAAATGCGCTCGTTGTGAGAAAATGCTTTACATTATTACAGAAAACATTTAATATAAGTACGGAAACCCGTGTACAACAGGAAAATCAGCAAACCGGATATTTCTGTCGGATAGATGACCCGGAACTGATCCTCAGGATTCTGCAGGGGATCAAATTTTTGGATCAGACAGGCAGCCCGACGTCCGGTGAGGAGAGCCTACAGGATGGTTTACGATGTCCGGTGAGCAGGCTTTTAATCCGAAATTCCTGTTGCCAGAGAGCGTTTTTACGAGGCGCGTTTCTGGCAGCCGGTTCGATGAGCAATCCCGGGAAAGGATATCATCTGGAAATTGTATGCAGCAGACCGCTGCAGGCACAGCAGATTCTGGAGATTTTGACCGAGTTCGAGATCGAAGGGCGGATTGTACAGCGAAAAAAGTATTATGTGGTTTACATAAAAGAAGGAGCCGGAATTTCGGATTTTCTGAATGTGGTTGAGGCGCATGTGGCGCTGATGGAATTTGAAAATTCCAGGATCGTCCGGGAAGTCCGCAATACGGTAAACAGGCGCGTCAATTGCGAAACTGCCAATATTACCAAGACGGTGACAGCGGCGGCGAGGCAGGTTGACGACATTCTTTTTTTGCAGCAAAAATATGGATTTGAAAAATTGCCGGTGAGCTTGCGTCAGATGGCTGAAGTACGTCTGGAGTATCCCGAAGCACCGCTTAAGGAGCTGGGGATGTATCTGGATCCTCCGGTTGGAAAATCGGGCGTAAATCATCGTTTGCGGAAATTATGTGAACTGGCGGATGCCATGAGGTCTTAAAAGGAGGAGTTTTATTATGAAACAGAAAACTGTGGAAGTAAAGCTGAAGCAGGGGCTTGAGGCTCGCCCGGCAGCAATGCTGGTGCAGGTTGCAAGCAAGCATGCCAGCAATATTTATCTGGAGTCTGAAGGCAGAAAAGTGAACGCGAAGAGCATCATGGGAATGATGAGCCTTGCGCTTGCACCCGGCGAAAAGGTAACCGTGATTGCAGACGGAACGGATGAAGACGACGCGATTTTCGGAATGGAAAATTATTTAAGCAGCGCGGCAGAATAAAGAAAACGAAAGGGTGTCCACCGGAAAGTGGCTGCCCTTTTTCTATTTTCCAGAGTAAGCTTGTTGTTATAGAAGCAAGTACACTTTACGGGAGCGCAGGGGCGAAACAAGGATAAAAAAGCAGAAAGGAGGGAAAGGATGGACGACAAAAAGCTTCTTTTTATTTATAATCCCAGGGCGGGAAAAGGACAGATCCGGAATAATCTGCTGGATATCATTGATACGTTCGTTAAGGCAGGCTATGTCGTGACAGCAAGACCGACTCAGTATGCAGGGGAAGCCGTAGAGCTTGCGGCAGACAGAACGGCAAAATATGACCTCGTGGTATGCAGCGGCGGAGACGGCACATTGGATGAGGTGGTGACCGGCATTATGAAGAGTGTTCGACGCCGCCCGATCGGGTATATTCCGGCAGGCAGCACAAACGATTTTGCGCAGAGCCTGAATATTCCGAAAAACATGGCTGAGGCAGCGAAAATCGCAGTCAGCGGCAGAATGTTTGCCTGCGATGTCGGTTCCTTTAACGAAAAAACCTTTGTTTATATTGCGGCCTTCGGACTTTTTACAGAGGTGTCCTATGAAACCAGTCAGGATGTCAAAAATGTGCTTGGGCATATGGCGTATCTGCTGGAGGGCATGAAAAAGCTCCGGGATATCAAATCCTACCACATGAAAATTACGACGCAGGACACTGTCATCGAGGACGATTTTCTGTATGGAATGATTACGAATTCTGTTTCGGTCGGAGGATTTAAGGGAATCACCGGAAAATATGTGGATTTAAGCGATGGAATGTTTGAGGTGACGCTCGTAAAGGTTCCGCGCAGCCTGGACGAACTCAATCAGACGCTTGCTGCCCTGGCACAGCGCGATATCGACACGGCACAGATGTATTGCTTTAAAACCTCCTGGCTGAAGGTGGAGACAGAGGAAGAGGTTGCGTGGACGCTGGACGGCGAATTCGGCGGCAGGCACACAGAAATCGTCATCGAAAATCAGAAACAGGCGCTGCATATCATGGTGCCGGGAGAAGAAAATGAAGCGCAGTGAAATGTAGCGGTTTAGTGGAAAAAGTGGAAAAAGAGGAAAAAAATGCGTATGCCGTATTTCTTTTTTGAAAAAGATAGGGTATAATAGCATCGGTTAGATAATAATTTTATTTCTATGGAGGTAAATAAGATGTTAGTATCTGCTACAGAAATGCTGAACAAAGCAAAAGCTGGCCATTATGCAGTTGGTCAGTTCAACATCAACAACCTGGAATGGACAAAGGCTATCCTGCAGACCGCTCAGGAGCTGAACTCCCCTGTAATCCTTGGTGTATCCGAGGGCGCAGGCAAGTATATGACCGGCTACAAGACCGTTGTAGGCATGGTTAACGGTATGCTCGAAGAATTGAACATCACCGTTCCCGTTGCTCTGCATCTGGATCACGGCTCATACGACGGCTGCTACAAGTGTCTGGAAGCTGGCTTCTCTTCCATCATGTTCGATGGCTCTCATTACCCGATCGACGAGAACGTTGAAAAGACCACTGAGCTGGTTAAGGCTGCTCATGAAAAGGGCGTTTCCATCGAAGCTGAGGTTGGTGCAATCGGCGGCGAAGAAGATGGCGTTATAGGTATGGGCGAATGCGCAGATCCCAACGAGTGCAAGAGAATCGCTGATCTGGGCGTAGACTTCCTGGCAGCTGGTATCGGCAATATCCACGGCAAATATCCTGCAAACTGGAAGGGTCTGTCCTTTGAAACTCTGGATGCTATCCAGCAGCTGACTGGTGATCTTCCTCTGGTTCTTCACGGCGGCACAGGTATCCCGGCTGACATGATCAAGAAAGCAATCGCCCTTGGCGTTGCTAAGATCAATGTTAACACCGAGTGCCAGCTTGCATTTGCTGCAGCTACCAGAAAGTACATCGAAGAAGGCAAAGACGAGCAGGGCAAGGGTTATGACCCTCGTAAGCTGCTGGCTCCTGGCTTCGAAGCGATCAAGGCTACTGTAAAAGAAAAAATGGAACTGTTCGGTTCTGTAGACAAGGCTTGAGCATCAGCCGAGTAACAGATCATTCAAACAGATCAATCAGGACGGTCGGAATCTTCCGACCGTCCGTTTTTATTCATGACAATAGAATGCTCGCAGAGCGTGCATTCTATTGTTTCATAGGAAAATGCGTCCTATGAAATAAAAATGCTCCGCGAGGACACATAAGCGGCGTTCATTTTTTATTCATATTTCTTTAACGGAATGTTTTTCTGCCCATCACGGTTTCGTCACTTTCCGTTTTTATACTAAAAGCATAAGATACAGCAAGCCAATCAATGACAGTAACACAACTTTTCAAATAGCTTTTTCATAATAAATGCCAGGCGACATCGGGTTGCCTGGCATCCTCCCTTTTCTGGGGTATTTTTCACAAATAAGTGTTGGAGCAGAACAGATATCAACAAGTTCCAAGGTTAAAAGCTTTGTCGTGCGAGTCCGACCGGCTTTTGAGCTTTGGCATTTCAGCATATATCAATGAAGCACTCATGCGTGTCGCATTCCGCAACCCTTCGGAATACGCGGGGGATCTGCGTAAATCGCAGCTTGAACTGACAGTACACTCATGTTAAGATAGCGAAAGAAGCTTTTGCAGCGGATGGTGGAAAGCGTTCGGAGCGTGGCAGTTTGACAGAAAAGGAATGGAAAGGAACGGGTAGACAAAATGAAGATGCGTGCAGAACAAAAGACAGCGGTAAAAAACAGCATCGGAAGGCTTGTGTTCGTTGCGCTGTCGGTACTGTTACAGGTTATATGGATTTGCGTACAGGCGATGAAATTAAACCGATATTCGACATGGATTTCGGTTGCGACCAGCGTGCTTACGCTGGTTGTCGTGATCCTGCTTTATGGCCGCAGGACAAATGCAGCGTTTAAAATGCCCTGGATTATCCTGATTCTGGCGTTTCCGGTGCTGGGCCTCGGCATGTATCTGTTGTTTGGACGCAAAGAAGCGACGCGGTTGGTACGGGAGCGGTTTGAGCGGATTGATCAGAGTCTGGACGGGCTGCTGATACAGGACAAAGCGGTTCGGATAAAGCTGCAGCAGACGGACCGGATGGCGGCGAATGAAGCGGCGTATATCTGGAACTATGCGAAATATCCGATTTATCAGAATACGGATGTCGTTTTTTATAAAGAAGCGTCGGAGGGGATTGAAGCTCAGAAGCAGGCGCTGAACCAGGCAAAGCATTTTATTTTTATGGAATACCATGCGATTGAGGATAAGCAGTCGTTTGGGGAGTTAAAAGAAATTCTTGCACGGAAAGCAAAAGAAGGCGTGGAGGTTCGTCTCTTTTATGACGATATCGGAAGCATCGGGTTTATCAATACGGATTTCATTCAGCGAATGGAAGCGGAAGGCATTCAGTGTCGCGTGTTTAACCGTCTGATGCCGGTTTTAAACGTTTTTATGAACAACCGCGATCATAGAAAGATTACCGTAATCGATGGGAAAATCGGTTTTACGGGCGGATATAATCTGGCGGACGAATATTTTAACATCACGCATCCATATGGTTACTGGAAGGATACCGGCGTCCGGCTGGAAGGGGATGCAGTGCGCAGCCTGACTGTGATGTTTCTGGAAATGTGGAATGCGATTAAATATACGGATACAGACTATACACCGTATTTTCCGCAGGATGGCGCGCAGCCGCATGAGGCGGGTTTGGCGGGCAGCGCGGCGGATAGGGGCGTTGGTGCTGCGCAGTCGGATGCGAATATTGCAGCGGACAGCGCCTCCGGCTTCGTTCAGCCGTATGCAGACAGCCCGCTGGACGGCGAGCCGGTGGGAGAAAATGTGTACATGGGCGTTGTAAAGGCGGCTTCCGAATATGTTTATTTCACAACGCCGTATTTGATTATCAGCGATGAGATGAGCAGGGAGCTGTGCCTGGCAGCGAAGCGCGGTGTGGATGTGCGGATTGTTACGCCGGGCATCCCGGACAAAAAGCTCGTCTATCGGGTAACGCGCTCCTATTATGCACAGCTGGCGTCTGCGGGTGTGCGGATTTTTGAGTATACACCGGGCTTTCTCCACGCAAAGCAGTGCGTCAGCGACGATGTGACAGCGACGGTCGGCACGATCAACCTGGATTACAGAAGTCTGTATTTCCATTTTGAAAATGGCGTTTTTCTGCATCGGTGTGAGGCTGTGCAGAAGGTACGAGAGGATTTTGAAGATATTTTCCCGGTGTGCAGGGAAGTGACAGAGCAGTATGCGGAGAAGCAGTCGGCGGCGATGAAGTTTGGACAGTGCGTCCTGCGTCTGATTGCACCGCTGCTGTAATATAAAAAAGAATGTGTCAAGGCAACCATCTACCCTTGCGCCGAGTGCGCATCCTCGCGGAGCATTTTTATCGTATGGAAACGAAGTTTCCTATACGATAAAAAACGGCGTACCCGAAAAGGGCACGCCGTAACCTGTGAAGGGTCTTATCTTTCTTTGAGTTTGTTCGGTTCCGGGTAATCTACGCCGAAGGTATCGACGGTCATGGTTTTGATTCTCTGATCCTGCAGCGGACGGTCTGCGTAGTTTGTAGCAGTTTTGGCAATTGCATTGACGGTTTCCATGCCTTCAATGATTTTACCAAATGCAGCGTACTCGCCGTCCAGATGGGGAGAGGTCTTATGCATGATGAAAAACTGGCTGCCTGCGGAATCCGGGATCATGGTACGCGCCATGGAAAGAACGCCCTCGGTGTGTTTTAAGTCGTTTTGGAAGCCGTTGGACTTGAACTCGCCTTTGATGCAGTAGCCGGGACCGCCGCAGCCGGTTCCTTCCGGATCACCGCCCTGAATCATGAAGTTCTGGATAACGCGGTGGAAAATAACGCCGTCATAGAAATGTTTCTTGATCAGGCTGATGAAGTTGTTGACGGATTCGGGAGCAATATCAGGATAAAGCTCCGCTTTCATGATGCTGCCGTCTTCCATGGTGATAGTTACGATAGGATTTTTCTGTGCCATCATAAATACCCGCAGCCCGGTATTCGGGCTGTTGTTTCCTTTCTCTTTATGCTGGTATCTATTGTAATGGAAAAGTTTTGGGAAGTAAAGAGATGATCAGAAAATGGACCGATCGGGATGCCGTCGTCTGGCTGTCAGATGAAAAAAAAGAGATCGAGCGCCTGAAAGCTGCCGGGCAGTGCTGTGTGTATGTGATAACAGAGCAGAACCGGGATAAAGTTGCGCCGAAGACGCGGTGGTGCCTGGAGCTGGATAGTGGGCAGGACGACCTGGATGCACAGTGGCTCTACCGCGTGTGGCAGCGGCACGAAGGGATTGCGTGGGAAATTGCACGGACGAAACGTCTGATACTGCGGGAAATGACGGAGGCAGATCTGAACGCATTATATGAAATACAGTCGGGAGAAGACGATTCGCCGTTTCTGGAACCGCTGTTTGAGGACCGGGACAGGCAGCTTGCGCAGATTCGGGATGAAATCCGGTACCAGTACGGATTTTATGAATTTGGTATCTGGATAGTCGAGCTGGCAGAAAGCCATACTGTAATCGGCCGCGCCGGACTGCAGCTTAGAGACGGTTATGAAGAGCCGGAGCTTGGTTTCGTAATTGCGCCTGCGTACCGCGGACATGGTTATGCGCAGGAAGCATGTGAAGCCGTGCTGCAGGTTGCCGGGGAAGAGCTGTTTTTTGAGACAATCCGGGCAGTTGTGCACCGGGACAATGAAAAATCTCTCAGGTTGTGCAAAAAGCTTGGTTTTATAGTGGATAACAAGGCGGAAAAAGATGAGAACCCGTGGATATTTTTGAAAAAAAGTTTAAAATAGAGACAATCTGTAGCGAACGGGCGAGACAGAGGATCAGACGGCGGATGGCAATCCAAAGGAAAGAGGAACATCATGATACAGAAAGAGAAGCTGGTGCAGTTTTACTTCTCCCAGTATAGAGACAGCGCGATGGCGCTGAAAAAGAAAAACAATGACGGAAAAAAGACGTATGAGCAGCGGATCGGGCGTCTGATTACAGAAATGCAGCGCACGAAAACCGGAAAGCTGACGCAGCCGCATCTGGAGGAATATCACAGACAGATCCGGAATATGGCGTACTATGCGTTAAAACAGAAAAATCAGTACGCAATCATGCAGATCAGAGATATTCTAATGCCGGAGCTGGTGCGGTTGGATATCGGTACGCTGCGGGAAGAAGAGCAGGAGCTGGTGACGAGCCGGCTGCTGGAATATTTAAGAACCGAGCGTCCGGGCGAAATCTGTCAGCATCCGATGCGCAGCATTCTGAAAAATTTTGCGGAAAGCGGAATCCGTTCCCAGATCATTGATATGGTTCCGACGCGGCCGGAAATGGAATTCCCGCGCGCACTGGAAATGAAGCGGCATTTCATTTTGCATGTAGGACCGACAAATTGCGGTAAAACCTATCAGGCGCTGCAGCGTCTGCGCACGGCGTACAAGGGCATTTATTTGGGTCCGCTGCGTCTGCTGGCGCTGGAGGTTTACGAAAAGATGCGGGAATCCGGTGTCCCCTGTACGATGCTGACGGGCGAAGAGCGGATTTATGAGGAAAACAGCAGAGTGATTTCCTCGACGGTGGAAATGCTTGACATCGATCAGGTTTATGATGTGGCAGTCATCGATGAGGCGCAGATGATCGCAGATTCCGACCGCGGACATTCCTGGACACGTGGGATTCTCGGTATTCAGTGCCCGGAAATCCATATCTGCATGAGCCCCGCGGCACAGAAGGTGGTGACACATCTCATTGAGCTGTGCGGTGATACCTTTGAAATCCGCAGTTATGAGCGGAAAACCGCGCTGGTCTGCGAAGAAGAGCCGTTTGATTTTCCGGATGATGTAAGAGCAGGAGACGCACTGATCGTCTTTACCAAGCGGGCAGTACTGGATATTGCCGGAAGACTGGAGCGACAGGGGATTCGGACGAGTGTGATCTACGGCAGTCTGCCGCCGGAAATCCGCAGACGCCAGATCCGGATGTTTTCAGCCGGGGAGACACGAGTGGTCGTTTCCACAGATGCGATTGGAATGGGACTCAATTTACCTGTGCGGCGGATCGTTTTTGTGCAAACAGAGAAGTTTGACGGAAAAGAAACAAGACCGTTGAAAACAGAGGAAATCCGGCAGATCGCCGGGCGCGCGGGACGGTTCGGGCTTTATGATACGGGCTATATCAATGCGGTCGGCAAGGAAGCGCTTTCCTATATTCGGGAACACGCGGCGATGCAGGAGGACGAAGTAGAGCATGTGACGCTCGGATTTCCTCAGGTGCTTCTGGATATGGCGGAGCCTCTGGATACCGTGTTGAAAATCTGGAAATCGGTGGAGACACCTGCTCCCTTTGAAAAGATCAGTATCGAGGAAATGCTTTTTCTGTACGAAAAAGCGTATAAAGAACGCAAGGAGATCGACGGCTTCGAGGACAAGCATCTGCTGTACCGTATGCTGACCTGTTCGATCGATATTAAAAATCGAGATATCGTTGCATTGTGGCTGTATTACTGTAAAACCTACACGGCGGATGTGGCGCTGCACTTCCCGGCACTGATGATGTGCACGGATGCGGGGCTGGTGCGCTATGAGACATTTTATAAGATGCTGGATCTGTATTATCAGTTTTCGACGAGACTGGGGAAAAATATCGACGCCGACCGGCTGGTGCGGGAGCGGGAAAAGACCGAAGAGACGATAATGCGTTATCTGGCGAAGAATAAAAAGGATTATATCGGAAAATGTCGCTACTGCGGCGCGCCGCTGCCGGTTGGAAGCACATTTATGGTGTGTGACAGATGCTACCGGGAGACGAGGCGCCGCCGGGGATAGTACAGCGTGGGGCAGACTTGCCTGAGAATTCACTGATTTTTCACAATTTTCTACTTGCCATATATGCAATGGGTGTTATAATGCATTTGTAACAAAGAAGTGGATACTTAACCAGACCCGCATAGATGACCAGGTTCGCTAAGCATTCAGATTTTGGAGGAAAAGATAAATGACTACTTTAAAAGCTGAAACAAGAGACAAGAACGTAAAAGCAAAGAGACTCAGAAGAGAAGGTTATGTAACTGGTAACGTATTTGGCAGAGAAATTACAGGTTCCATTCCGGTTAAGATCGGACAGAGAGAAGTGGAGCGCCTGTTAAAAACCAGCAATAAAGGCAGCCAGCTGATGCTGGAAGTAGATGGCAAGACCTACGACGTGCTGATCAAGGAAATTGATTATGATGCCATGAAGAATCAGGTAACGGAGATTGATTTTCAGGCACTGGTAAGCAACGAAAAGGTACATTCCGTAGCAGAAGTAGTTTTGCTGAATCATGAGAAAGTGGTAGATGGAATCCTGCAGCAGAAGCTGGAAGAGATTTCCTACAAGGCATTGCCTGCAGCACTGGTAGACAGAATAGAGATCGACGTAGAGTCGATGAAGATTGGTGATGTAGTTCTGGTAAAGGATCTTGCGATCGCATCCAATCCGGATATTGACTTGATGACAGATCCGGAAGCAGTTGTTGTCACGGTTACAAGAGCTCATAATGCTCCTGCAGAAGAAGAAACAGAGGAAACAGATGCAGATGCAGCAGCAGATACCAAAAAGGATGCTGCAAAGAAAGAAGAAAAGTAATACAGATAAGCTGTAAAAGAAAAAAGGGCGTCTCCTTTGGCAACGCCAGATAAGGAAGCTTTTATGTGGGACACGGTGTAACTCAGCAAAATGGGTTACACCGTGTCCTTTCTGTCGCATAAAATTGGTTTTCTTTGCAAGCTTTTAAATATTTTTGAGCGTATATGGAACATTCTGCTCTGAACTCAGTCAGTTGATGCGATTTCGCTTGGGATGCCGTCGATCGCACTGTCTCTGGCATGGTCTGATTGATGTCTTCCTAACGTTTCCAAAATTCACAGGCCAGCTTCATTGGCAGCCTTTCATCCCTGTTACAATAAGATACTTTCGGCTGATAAATTTCTTCGTAAAACATGAAACAGATTTCCTTTTATATTATTTTGCTGTGTTAAGGACTTGGGTTACCTTTCTTGTTGTAACAATCATAAACAGATAGAACACAAGAAGATATATGGGAAAAACGCTCATGTTGATAAATTGCCCCAAAACTCCGCAAAGCGCTGGAGCGAGCATGATACCGACATAAGCAGAAGCCATTTGCGTTCCCATAACTGACTGAGAAATATCTTCTCCGAAATTCTGAGGCGTCAGATAGTTAAAGTTTGGGAAAAGGGGGCCGTTGCCAAGTCCGACCAAAAAGAGGCCAGCTGCTGAAACAATCGGAGAGAGTGGAAGCAGGAGAAGGAGGAGCGCTCCGCCTAAAATATACTGACCGATTTTTATAATCTGCCAACTGTTTAACCGTGCAGCGAGGATTCCTGACAGAAACCGTCCGAGTGCCATTCCAATATAATAAAACATAACCATCTTAGCGGCCTGGTCTGACGCCAGATGCTTATATTCTACAAGGAATGTGCTCCCCCAGCTTCCACAAGTGTATTCAATCGCACAGGTGGTAAAAAACAGACAACACATGGTTTTGACACCGGGGATATTAACAATTTCTTTGAGTGTCAGCGTTTTAACGGTCTTTTTTCCCTCGACTTTTTGAGGGTGAACTTTTTTCCAGATCGGTAAAGTGAAGACCAAAAGCAGTGCAATGCAAAGCTGTATTAGAAAAGCCACTTGATATCCACCACGCCAACCGGATTTTCCTCCAATCACCAATGACATAATATAAGGACTAACTGACACGCCGATTCCATAAAAGCAATGAAGGAAGCACATGTGCGTTGCTGAATAATGCACCGCCACATAATTATTCAGTGCTGTGTCAATGGCACCTGCACCCAGTCCCAGTGGAACGGCGAATGTACATAAAAGCCATAGACTCCCCGAAATGGAAAAGCCGAGCAACGCAACAGCGGTCAATGCCGTGCTGAAGGCAGAAACTTTGTTTGTTCCGAAACGGTTGATAATTTCAGCACTGAACATACTGGAAACTATCGTCCCGCAGGAAATAATGACCGTGACAAAACTTGCAAAGGATATGGGTAGATCAAATTCAGTATAAATCGCCGGCCATGCCGTACCAAAAAGCGAATCGGGGATTCCTAATCCGATAAATGCGATGTATATAACGAGCAGTAACAGTGTAGTCATAAAAATAGATTCTTTCTATAAGTATTTTGACTTTCATACAAGATGAAATTAAGTAACATATTTTGCTTTCCATTCAGGAAAGCAGTTAAACGCTCTCTTAATACCATGGAAACAGACCTGGCTTATTTGAGATACAAAGTCTTTGTTACTGTATGCTAAGTACAGTAATGTTACTCCCAAAGACTGTTAAGCCATTCTTTTATATCGTTTTCCGCTTGGTAAGATAAAGCAAACTGTTCTTCGTTAGCAAATACTGCTTTTTCTTCTGCTGAAAGTCCTTTCTGAAATTCAGGATAAGGTGAATGTATAAAAGGATGCTCGCCGCTTTCGTATTCTTTTACAGTATAAGGAACACCGGCAGCTTTTAATACTTCTTGATACTGCGATGATTCTTGCGAAATAGCGTCAGCACCGCCCAGACTGAAAAAGGCAGGCGCAAGTGTTGAACTTACGGTTTTGGGAAGCCCCGTTGTCCATGGACAGAGAAGAATTTGCGATTCCAACGGAAAGCCGTTTGCGTCCAAAGCAATCGCCGCTTTTGCTGCTAAAAATCCGCCTGCGCTATGACCGATAACTGAAAATCTTGTAACATCCGCATTGTATTTGTCTGCATTCTTTTCAAAATAAGCAACCGTATCCGTAATTTCGGAAACGGCATAATTCATCGGTTTTGTATCCAATTTTGTGTAATTGATAGAAACAACGATAACATTCCAATCATTCGCCCAATAATCGCATTGCGAGTCCATTTCATCAGCGTCGCCTAAGAAGAAACCACCGCCGTGCGCATTGAATAATACGGGTAATTTCTCATCTGACGCTGTTTTGGGAATATAAACATTTGCATAAATGTCGCCTTTGCCTTTTCTTTCGATGACAAGCCTCTGCCCTATGAGTTCGCTGTCAGGCTTTTTGAGTGTGTTGCGTAACACCTCGTTTTCGGTGTGCATATTCGTCAAAAAGCCAACCAACTGCCGAAAATCAGTGCAAATATAACAGTCAAAGCACTTAATGTAATAATTGTTCTTTTCCAAAATTTCGATAATTCTTTGAATTTCATTTCTTATACCCCCATCAGACTGAGCAGAGGATAAATGTTTTCCATGAAATATCCTATTGCCGCAACGATAGCAACAATCGTCGATATGGAAAGACCGATAACCGTACCTTTCCAAAATGTCGATAACTCCTGGAACTTTTGTTTCTTTTTTTCTTTCAGGGTTTGTTTTGCAGAACATTTTTGATTAAAAACGTGTTCTTTCATTTTGTTTTTCCTCTACGTAGTTGTAAGATGTTCAGAAACTTTTATCCAATAATTCTAATCCGTAAGTCTTTATATTACCGTTAATTGCATCCTGCAGCCAATTTGCAATACTCGGATTTTCGCCTCTTTTATCGAAATAAATTTTAGTACCTGTTGCCGTATGAACCGTCAAATGACCATCCTTTTGCGCTTCCTCATCCCAAATATAAATTCCACAGCCGGGTATTTGCTCCTGCATATCGGTTACCATCTTTTTTAATAATTGCTGGAATCTGTCGCCTTCGAATTTTCCTATTTTTAACGGCATATCCATATTAGAATCATTATCGAAGAACACTTGTGCCTGAGATAAATTGAAATCGCGCACGGAACAGTCAAACAAAATTTTAACATCCGTTCTCTTTTGGTGCAAAGCAACAAGAGAATCGAGCGTTATATTATCGCCCATTACAACATCTCTCATTGCTTTGGGCGATTTCCACTCTTCGACCATTACGTCGTGCCAATCTTCCTTGATTAGTAGCGAGCTGTCCACGTGTACGGTAACATCTTGCGGGTTGTTGAACAATTCAATCGCATCGTCTGCCAAAATAGCCGCTCCGAAACCACCGGCGCTCGAACCTGTAACGAGCAGCTGTTCGGGCGAATCATTGATATAGTCAAATATCTTTGTCACCAGCTTGCGATAATTATTGTATCCTTCGTAATAGATGGTTTTTGTCCTTCCGTCCAATGCGGTATATTCTTTTGTGTTCGTTCCCGCATGGAAATCGCCGTTACAATAGGGTACACCGATAAAAGTCCAATCTTTAAGGATGTTTTCTTCTGCGGAATTTCCGATTCCCCATTCCTTTATGGCATAAGTCATAACGTTCAGCCCCGTATTCATACGAGGATTGTAAAATCCGCCCTCAACATCCATAGACCTTGCGGCTGTATAATCGTTTACACTGAAACCGCCGCCATAAAAGTATAAGACAACTTTGTTTTCACTTCCTTTGCGAAAATATCCCTGCCATTTGCTGCCGTCTGAGCTGACTGCATCATTGATATCTACCGCATACCATTTACCGATTTCGGGTTCGCATGTCAATTCCGGTAAATCTTTACCCATGGTTTTATTCACGACAAAGTTTAATATACTGTTAAAGGATAAAGCAACGATCAGGATTAGCACTGCTGTAACCGAAAAAATGCAGATCAAATTCTTTTTCCTGCCTTTCCCTATCGTTTTTTTATCTGCATCGGGATTGTGCATATCTGTTTGTTCATTCATGTTTATATCTCCGTTTATTTAAGATTTTCAATGTAATTTAATAATTGCTCGTAGCTGCCCCTTGGATATTGGTTGATGTCCTCATGTTCTTTATTGATCAGGCAATCGGTCAGAAGAAATACATTTATTCCTACCGCCCGTGCTGTCATATCCTCGGCCACATCATTGCGAACCATAAGACATTCTTTCGACTGTAAATTCATCTTGTACAGGATTTCATTGTAGGATTCCGGGTTAGGTTTACAGTACCGTGAGTTTTCATAAGTAGTGATACATTCAAAATCTGAAACATCTAACCCTGCCCATCGGATACGGCTTTCCACAGGCAGACATTTTTTCTGCAAGAAGTTCAAAATATCCTCTCTTAAATTCCTTCTGATCCATCGGGAGCAATGTTCCGCCTAAATCAAGCAGTACGGTTGGAATACTTATTTTTTGATCTCAACGCTTCTTATGCGCTTTCTTGTCGCTTCTTGACTTGCATTAAACCACTCGATATAATAAAATCATAAGGATACGACAGACTGCAAATGATACGATAGTATCCGGTGCCATTATACAGATTTCCAGTGATTTTTCAATAGGTTGCTTCCTGTTTGAGACTAACTGGGAGTAAAAGTATCATTCTTTTTGTTAGGGGTACAATATGGCAAGAGGAAATAAAACAACAGAATTCTTAAAAGAGTGTTTATCGGATGCTCTGATCCAGTTAATGCGTGAAAAGGATTTTGAAAAAATATCCATAAAAGAAATAGCGGATACAGCAGGAGTAGGCCGTGCCACTTGGTTTCGTAATTATACAAGCAAAAATGAAGCGCTTACGTTTAAGTTCGTACAGGTATGGAAGCGGTGGGCAGATGAACACGCTATCGCTGTTCGCGACAGATTTGATCTTGCTAATGCCAAGAACTTTTTTCAATTTAATTATGAGATTAAGCATATTCTAGAGATCGTATATACTTCGAATATGCAGTCTGCGATTTATGACGCTTTCTATCAAGTAATGATGCCGCAGTACGGCGCAAACGCAAAGGAGTGCTATCAAGCACGCTTTTATTCATATGGATTATTCGGCCTGCTGGACGAATGGATTAAGCGTGGCTTCAAAGAATCAGTAGAAGAAATGGTGATATTTTTCTATCAGATTATTAAAAACTAATGTTCACTGTCGCCGTCCTTTTTTAATTACAATTCAAATGGATGCTTGTTTTGGGCAGGTCTTATTGACATGCCCCAAAACTTCTGTATAGTGCAGAAATGGGCAGAAGTTTTGTCGCATCACACTTGCTGAACAGCATCATCACCGGGTCATATTTATCACCGTAACTTCTTCATACGGATACTCTGTGCGTGAAAAGGGGTGCAGTCATTCAGGCTAAATCTGTGCGTTTGCCCTGTGCCTTTAATGCTTCCATTTTCGTTTTGTAGGAAAATGCCTTTTCGCTCGGTAATATGTGTTCTCGGTGGATATTACTGTCCACTACCGCAACAGCCGCCTTTTTCTTCGGCGGGTTTAACATTTCATATACTGACTGTTCTGTATTTTTCATTGTGCATAACCTCTTTCTTTGTTTTTATAGATGACATCGTTTTCCAATGCGCGATCTGCTCTCGTTTTTCTGTAATAAAAGAAACAAGCTCCTGCGGAGAATCAATATGGTTCTCGCATAGGAACTTGTATTCTTTCAGTGTTTTATCCAGTTTTACGACCGCTTGACGCATTTTGGGAGAAAGCGGTCTTGGTGACTGCACGGTTAATTCGCTGATTGCTTCTTGAATTAAGTGCGCATTCTCAGGATCAACACTCGCCGTATGTTTTTACGCCCCAAATGAAATATACGATATGGAACAGCCACACGCCGCCGAGAATGGCACAAGGGATATACAGATCCTTGCGGAACATCATAAAGAAGCCAAACGCCATCAGAAGCGTTACTGTAACCATAACCTTGATTTTGGTGTACAAAGTCATACCTTGACCTTTTACATAGGATTCCAAATTGTTTTTATAGAGCTTCGTACCGATGAACCACTTATGCAATCTCTCCGAGCTTTTGCCGAAGCTGAACGCTGCAAGGAGAAGAAACGGAAAGGCAGGCAGCATAGGCAAAACAACACCGACTGCACCGATACCAAGTCCAATAAATCCAAGTATGATCCATAAAAGTCTTTTAATTTTCATTTTCTTTCTCCAATCGTTTCTTTTCCTTTTTACTCTCTATGACGTGGCGAACTGCCATTACGGGATGATGGAGTATCATCCTCGGTCCTGAAAATCGCATAACCTCACGGATTTTTTCACGCATTTCCGGCTTGTAACAATGCACACGGCAGTTAGAGCAAAAGGTCTTGGTTTCCATAAAGGGGCATTTATCACTGCGCTGCATCGCATACTGCGAAAGTGCTTCGCATTCGGGACAAAGATTTTTCTTTGTCCCATGCTTCTTTCTACAATAAAGTCGTATCATCAAAGCGACGGTACGCTTTTCCCGTTCTCGCTTGCCTTGAATTTTATCTATCATAATTTTTCGCCTTTCTCTTTTTCAAAAAGCCTTTCTGATAAACAAAAAATTAAGTGTATTCTTCAATTTAGTCATAAGGTTCCTCTTAACATTCCAGCATTCTGCCGTCTTTTACTCTATAGATTATGTCAGCAATCGCCATCGTAGACTCACGGTGGGATACGAGAATAATGCTTTTTTTGTTCTTCTGCTCTTTGAGCGCTTTCAAAATAATACCTTCGTTAATACTGTCTACATTGCTGGTCGGCTCGTCGAGCAAAATTAGCTCACTTCCACGCAGAAACGCACGTGCAAGTCCGATACGCTGTTTTTCGCCTGCGGAAAGGTTATCACCCAAAGCCCCCACACGGGTTTTGTAGCCGTCCGGCAAAGTGAGGATAAAATCGTGGATAGATGCTAATTTGCAGGCGGCTTCGATTTCCTCCTGCGTAGCGTCCGGCTTTGCAATACGGAGATTATCTTCTATCGTTTCATCAAAAAGATAAGTTACCTGACTGACCATTGTTACATTATCAAGCAGACTGTCACCGTCGATGTTATCAATATCAACGCCGTTATAGGCAATCTCGCCGTGGTTTTTTTGCCAAAAGCGGAGGAGTAATTTCAGGAACGTAGACTTACCGCATCCCGACTCACCGACGATGCCGATAATCTCACCCTTCCCAGCGTGCATACAAATATCGGAAAGCACCTGCGTCTGTCCGTCGTAAGAAAAGGACAGATCCGTTACCTTCAGGTCGTTATACTCTATCTTTTCACCGTTCTGTACGGGTGTTACAGCGGGTTTCTCTGCAAGCAGATTCAGCACTCTGTCACCGCTTGCAAAGGTCTGTGTGAGGTTTCCGGGCAGGGCAGAAATTGCGATAACGGGACCAAAAGAGCCGAACACTGCAACAACGCCGATAATCATTTTGCCAATGGTCAGCACATCGTTTGCTACAAGAGCAATACCGACTGCAAGTGCAGCGATAATAAACAGAGAAACACACAGCTCGGTTGTCGCACTTGCCTTTGTGGTGTCGTGCTTCATCTTCCTGGTTTCACGAAGCAGAATATCGGAACGGTCGTTGACCTCTTTTTCACGTTCCTTGCCTGCATTATTAAGGACAATGTCTTTAATGCCCTTGATACTGTCAAGGAAATAGGCATTGAATGATGCAAATTCCGCACGGTAACGAACACCCGATTCCTTCAGCTTGCCGGAAGAAATCAGGGGAACGATAATTCCTACCGTTATATATCCTGCAAGTGCAATGAGTGCAAGATACCAACTGGATACCATTCCTACAAACAGCACTACTGCGGCGGAAACAATAACTGCAATGCAAATAGGCGAAATGGTATGGGCATAGAAAACCTCAAGGGTTTCAATGTCCGATGTGATCATCGCAATAATAGAACCTTTTTGTTTGCTCTCTAACTTTGCAGGGCAAAGAGTACGAAGTGCTCCGAAGATCTTATCACGGAGAACCGCAAGCAGACGGAAGGCGATATAGTGATTGCTATACTGCTCCAGATAACGAAGTAGTCCTCGAAGCACACCGCAACCGATAGCAAGTCCGATAATCATTCCATAGGAAAGAGCAATCGTTTCTCCGAGGGCCTTTGCAACGCCGACAGCACCCATTAAGGTAACACCCATAGCGCAGATAAAGCCGACCGAACCGTTAATGACGGCAAGTACCATAATATAGGCAAGACTGCCGAGCAGCAGGATAAGACTTGCCATTATTTTTGCTCCGCTTCTGCGAAGGTTGTTCTTTTTATTCATACTCCCACCTCCGCATAGCCTTCTTCGAGATTTTTCTGTGTGGTATAGAGCTTAGCGTAACCGCTGTTTCTTTCCATCAGTTCCCTGTGTGTACCGCTTTCCTTCAGCTCGCCCGATTCCATATAGTAAATCAGATCGGCGGGTGTAACATTGGCAAGACGGTGGGAAATAACGATAACCGCCTTCTCTCTCGACAGAGCCTTGATATTCGCCATAATGATAGCTTCGCTTTCAATGTCGATATTGCTCGTTGCTTCGTCGAACACATAAATATCCTTGTGTGTCACAAGGTTCACCGCAAGGGCAAGTCGCTGCTTTTGACCGCCGGAGATATTGGCGGCATCCTCGGTGATGACCTTATCAAGTCCACCGTTTTCACGGATAAAGTCGGCAAGGTTCACCTTTTCAAGTGCCCCATAGATTTCTTCATCGGTTACGGTTTTATTTGCGAGCATAAAGTTTGCTCTGACCGTTTCATTGAAGATATAGGTGTTATAACTGACAACGGCAAGGTGAGAATAATAGCTCTCACGGGAAAGGCTTTCAAGCTCCTTGCCGCCAACCGTTACAGCACCGCCTTTCGGTCTGAACGCACCGAAAAGCATATTGACTACGGTAGATTTACCGCAACCCGATTCGCCTACAATGGCGGTCATTCCCGTTTTCGGGAAAGTCATAGACACATTTTTCAGCACATCTCGTTTGCCGTCATAGGAGAAGGTCACATTCTCTACTTTTATTTCGGTGTCGGTAACGGTTTCTTCTCCCCAAACGGGATCGGGTTGTTCAAGAAGTGAAAGAATCTTTTTACCTGCACTTGCTCCGTTCATCGCAACGTGAAATGCTGAACCAAAGGCTCGAAGCGGAAGGAAGAAATCAACCGCAACTAAAATAAGGAACAATGCCGCAATCGGTGCAAGCTCCCATTTAATAACCGATAAAATCGCCATAGCAATACCGATTCCTGCACCGCCATATGCAACCAAGTCCATAATGGTAGTGCTGGCAAGCTGCATCACGAGAACTTTCATCGTAATCTTGCGGAAGTCCTCGCTTGTTTCGTTCATTTTCGTGTGCTGAGCTTCGTCTGCCTTGAAGATTTTGAGTTCCTTCAATCCCTGAACGCTGTCAAGGAAAGAGTCACCCATCGAGGTATATTTGCCCCAATACTTTGCAAATATCTTCTTTGCGTATTTGGATACGGCAATGATAGACACGGGAATTAGCGGTACACAGCAAAGCAGAACTACCGCCACACGCCATTCGATCCATACAGTGATGCCGAACAGAATAAAGGGGGCGAGCATAGCATAAAAGAACTGCGGAATATAGGAAGAATAATAGAGGTCAAGTTGCTCCACACCCTCCATAGATACCTGCGTTAAACCTGCCATACTCATTCCGTCCGTAGAACGAACACCCAATTTTACGATTTTGTTATATACACGTTCACGCAGGTCTTTTTTTGCCTTTCTGCCGAGCGTGTCCTTTAAGTCGCCTACAAGTCGGGATGCGGTATAGCGCACGATGATACAGATAACTGCACATACGGCGGGCCACAGAAATATGGTTGCACCGCCGCTATACTCATCGTAGTGAATGGCAAGGTTTATCGCCCAGCAGATTGAGGCGGTAATGCCGACGTTGGCAAATAAACCGAGTACCATCAGACCTACGGTATAAAATATATATTTCTTATTATCTCCGAGCAATCGGAGCAGGTTTTTGTCAATCATTTATTGCTCTCCTTCGCATATAATAGTTAGTACTGACTAACTCATGTTTCTCAATATAGCGGCGACTTGATTAGCCGCCGCTAACTCAATGCTAAGCGTACATCTAAAATGCCTAAAAGTCAATGATTGCAAGGTATTTATCGTTAAAAAGGTTATTAAAAAATTTTTGTCATCGTACTTTGGTATGAATTAATTGCTCTGTAATGCCCTGTGACTGTTTCATCTGTTCTGCAAGCGTTTCCAAGCGTTCCTGCGCCTGACCGTCTATGTCGGAAAGGTAGGAATTGAGCGTACCGCTTGTTAACAGATTGCTGTATGCTATCTCCGTTATCTTTATTTTGAAAGAGGGCTACCGCAATCTCACTGGCTTTAGACGGTGGGTTAAGGTAGCCGGAAGCGGAGGTTTGTGCTATACTTGCGTTATGGGAACGTGGAAATCAAAAAACAGACACAAATATTTGTTACAGTATCATATTATTTTCGTATGCAAGTATAGAAAGAAATTGCTGATGTCAAAACAAATATCAGATGATATAAAGCAGTTTTCTTATGAGATATGTCAAAAGCATAAAGTCATTATCAGATATATGGAGACAGATAAAGATCATATTCATTACATGATAGAAACAGAACCAACAATGTCTATCAGTAAAATAGTAAATCTGATGAAGAGTTATACAACATATCATATTTGGAAAAGATATCCGGATTATCTACGAAAACATTTCTGGAAAGAACATACTTTTTGGACGGACGGATATTTTGTCTGCAGTGTAGGAAATGTATCAGAAGAGATGTTGAGAAAATATATAGAAAATCAAGGGTAGGAAGGTGGCGACAGTGGGTG
>ERZ773104.1419-NODE-1419-length-31752-cov-10.420671_pt1 | contig 31752 bp, 29 predicted proteins | sample MGYA00511920_ERZ773104 | MGnify/ENA primary metagenome ERZ773104 (study PRJEB29015, sample SAMEA2737857) | human gut metagenome | biome: human gut; feature: human-associated habitat; material: faeces | place: China | collected 2012 ... | reverse complement strand
TTTGAATTGAGTCAATAATAACAATGTCGGGTTTAATTTCGTTTATACATTCGATAACCGTTTCAACATCAGTTTCGGAAACAAGATAAAGATTTTCCGTTGTAACGCCCAATCTTTCAGCGCGAATTTTAATTTGTCCCTCCGATTCCTCACCCGAAACATATAGAATTTTTCTTTCTTCACCGGCTTTTTGGCAAATTTGCAAAAGTAATGTTGATTTACCGATACCCGGGTCACCGCCTACAAGTATTAATTCACCCTGTACAATTCCGCCGCCAAGCACTCTGTCAAGCTCCTGTAAACCGGTTTTGTAACGTGTTTCATATCCGACTTTTACATCACCGATTTTTTTCGGCATACGAACACTTCCGCCGTTACTTATAGACATTGCACGCGTTGCAGACGTTTTCTTTTCCGTAATAACCGTTTCCTGTATGGTGTTCCAACTGTTACAGCCGGGACATTTTCCCAGCCACTTCGGTGATTTGTACCCACATTCACTGCATATATATGTCGTTTTTGTTTTCATTCCGATTCCTTTCATTTATCAGTATTGCCACCACTCCGTCACTTCGGGCATCTCTCCTCAAGAAGAGGCTTTTCGGCTCCCTTTGAGGGGAGCTGTCGGCAACGCCGACTGAGGGGTGGCATATCCCACCGCAAAAATTATATCCATAATTTTATAACTTTCCACCCACACTGTCAAGCCACAAATATTACACTCACATTGCGGTTTGCATAATTTACATTACAGCAATGTTACAGCTATGTTAATATCCACTCTATCCACGTACTTATCCACGCAATTCACGCCCGATTTATCCGCAAATATCAAAGTTATCCACGTGTTATGCACCCAACGTGGATAACTTTATTAACACATTCACAGTTAACATAACCTTTTATGTCCCCAAAATTTTCATATTCCGAAAATTCAAAAAAATAATACTTATAACGTCAATATTTTTCTGAATAGCCTTGACAAACACCGTCAGTTTTTATAAACTATATGTATATGTAATTATGTAATAATTTGAAAGGATGACTTTTTTATAATGAATAACGCAGATAAAACAATGGACAAAATCGTAGCGCTTTGTAAAGGCAGAGGCTATGTGTACCCGGGAAGTGAAATTTACGGAGGTCTTGCAAATACTTGGGATTACGGTCCTCTCGGTGTTGAATTTAAAAACAACGTAAAAAAAGCTTGGTGGAAAAAGTTCATACAGGAATCAAAATATAATGTAGGTCTTGACTGTGCAATCCTTATGAACCCAGAAACATGGGTTGCATCGGGTCACGTCGGCGGTTTCTCGGATCCTCTTATGGACTGTAAAGAATGTAAATCACGTCACAGAGCGGACAAGCTGATTGAAGACTTTGCACACGAAAAAGGTGAGGACATCACAGTTGACGGTTGGAGCAAAGAAAAGATGGTTGAATACATCACAGAAAATAACATTGTCTGCCCAAAATGCGGCAAGCAAAACTTTACTGATATTCGTGAATTTAACCTTATGTTCAAGACATTCCAAGGTGTTACAGAAGATTCTTCATCAGTAGTATATCTTCGTCCAGAAACTGCACAAGGTATTTTCGTAAACTTCAAAAACGTACAACGTACAAGCCGTAAAAAAGTACCTTTCGGCATCGGACAAATCGGTAAATCATTCAGAAACGAAATCACACCGGGTAACTTCACATTCCGTACAAGAGAATTTGAGCAAATGGAGCTTGAATTTTTCTGTGCACCGGGTACAGACCTTGAGTGGCACGCATATTGGAAAGAATACTGTATGAATTTCTTACTTAACCTTGGTATAAGAAAAGAAAACTTGCGTTTCAGAGATCACTCACCTGAAGAACTTGCATTCTATTCAAATGCAACTGCCGATATTGAATTTGTATTCCCATTCGGTTGGGGTGAACTTTGGGGTATTGCAGACAGAACCGATTATGACTTAAAGCAACATATGGAACACAGCGGTGAAAGTATGGAATATATGGACCCAATCACAAACGAAAAATACGTTCCGTATTGTATTGAGCCGTCACTTGGTGCAGACAGAGTTGCACTTGCATTCCTTGTTGAGGCATATGACGAAGAAGAACTTGAGGGCGGCGACACAAGAGTTGTTATGCACTTGCATCCGGCGCTTGCACCGATAAAGGCTGCCGTTCTTCCGCTTTCAAAGAAACTTGACGAAGGTGCAACAGCTGTATACGAACAGCTTTCAAAGAAGTTCAACTGTGAATATGACAATGCAGGCTCAATAGGTAAGCGTTACAGAAGACAAGACGAAATCGGTACACCGTACTGTATCACATATGACTTCGATTCAGCAGAAGATAACTCGGTTACAGTCCGTGACAGAGATACAATGGAACAGCAAAGAATTAAGATTGACGAACTTGAAAAGTTCTTGGAAGAGAAGTTAGAATTTTAATAATGTTGTTGGTGGGGGTAAATTGCTATGAAATTTGTTGATGAATTTAAAGATTTTATATCTCGCGGAAACGTAGTTGATATGGCAGTCGGCGTTGTTGTCGGCGGTGCATTTAAAAGCATTGTCGATTCACTTGTTGCCGACATTATCAACCCGGGTATAGCATATGTTGTATCTCTTATAACAGGTGCACTCAAAACAGCCGCTACAAGTACAGTCGGTGACACAAGTGCTGTTGAATCGGTTATGGATATGTCTAAATGGATAATTCCGGGTACATCAATAAATATCGGTAATTTCCTTTCGGCTATTATTAATTTCCTTATCCTTGCATTTATAATTTTCTGCGTAGTTAAGGGACTTAATAAACTAAATGATAAATTCAAAAAGAAAGTTGAGGAAGAAGTCACTCCTGCGGGTCCTACCCAAGAAGAACTTCTTGCCGAAATACGCGATTTGTTAAAAGACAAAGAATAATACAAAACCCAATCGAACGAAATTCGATTGGGTTTTCTTTTATTTTTCTATTTGCTTTACCTCTGCATACGGCTTCATATTTCCATTCCACACATATACATCTATACTGTCATATACCGTATCATTCAAATCAACCTCCGCCGTCATATTATGTATGTCAGGTGTCACAATCTTTTTAAGTTCATTACCTTTTCTGAACGCAACATACATCACTTCGTCATCTTCTTCAAAATTAAGCGATACGATAAGTTTGTTATCTTTTATTTCACACTCAATTTTATTGTTCGTTAAAACAGTCGGCATTGGTGTGACTGTCGGAGCAGCCGTTGGTGTTGCCGTTGGACTTAGCGTCGGTGTCGGTACTGTCGTTGGTGTTGCTGTCGGTTTTACCGTTGGTGTTGCCGTTGGACTTGGTGTTACTGTCGGTGTCGGTACTGTCGTAGGCGTTGCTGTCGTTTTTACTGTTGGTGTTGCCGTTGGTGTCGCTGTCGGCATAATTGCCTTAACCGCATTATACGCATTCAATCTTCCGCCGCTTATAACTTTACCTGTAAGTGCCGAAAGCTTGTCTGAACTCGAACACAAAGTTTCTTTAATTTCTTTTGCCGAAATATTCGGATTTACTGCACGCATTACCGCAACAGCACTTGCAACCATAGGTGTAGCCATAGAAGTTCCCGACATTGTTCCGTAACTGCTTGTCGGAATTGTACTGTAAATAACTGTACCCGGTGCTGCAATATCAACACTTGTTGCACCGTAATGCGACGTACTGCTGAGTTCATCACTGCTTGTCGTGTTTGCAACAGAAATTACATTGTCAAGGTCTTTTGTAAGTTGTGACGGATATACCGCCGTTTGATCGTTATCAGGTTGCGGTGTACTTGTCGCAATATTTCCCGCCGCAATAACAAAGAATATATCCGGCACCGCCTCAATCGCCGATTTAACGATACTCACCGAAGTACTTCCCCAACCTGCACCGCCAAAACTGCAATTAATAATATTTATATCATTCTTTTTCGCGTAATTAATCCCTTCTATTATATAAGATAAAGTACTTTTACCACTGCTGTTAAAAATCTTTATTGATGCGATTTTGGCATTACGTGCAATAGACGCCACGCCCTTGGAATTGTCGGTCACCGCACTCACAATACCTGCAACGTGGACGCCGTGATTACTCACATATGACACATCACCGTTACTGTCACCGCAATTCCAACCATATATGTCATCAATATATCCGTTACCGTCATTATCAATGCCGTCACCGACAATTTCTCCTGTATTCACCCATATATTATCAATTAAATCCTCGTGATTTGTCTGTATACCCGAATCCATAACTCCGACAGTCACATCAGAGCAATCAATATCAAAATCCCAAAGCTTTTTTGCACCGATTAAATCAAGCACAGCTTGTTTTCCGTTTTGATAGTACGTGTCATTAGGTTCGGAAAACTCATATACATTGTAGTTAGGCTCTGCATATTCAATATTCGGCATAGCCTTTAACTTTTCAATCGTATCTATAACATTTTCACGGCTCGGATTTTCCAAATCAAGTACATATATAATAGGCTCTGTTTTATCAGAAAACAAACTGATACTGCTTGTATCGTCACCGAAAATACATTTTGCACCGCTGATATTCAATTCTTCAAACGGATCTGAACACATTGAAACAGCATCGGTAATCTGCGGTTTTAACTGCACAAGCACACTTCCGTAATCAAAATCCAACCCGTCATATTCATCTGCATAAACATTAATCCCCAGCCACATCATAGCCAATAATACGGCAAAAAATATATATCTGAATCTTTTCATAACCATAGCTCCGCTTTTCAAATTGATTTAATTTCAGTATATCACTCAATTTTTATAAAGTCAATTTAAACCTCGTTTTTCGCTTGACTTTTTTGTTTTACTATGGTAAAATATTAAGGTACTTTTGGAGAAGTATCGAAGCGGTCATAACGGGGCGCACTCGAAATGCGTTTGCCTTAACAGGCACGTGGGTTCGAATCCCACCTTCTCCGCCAAAGAGAATGCTGATTTTTAATCCGCATTCTTTTTTTACTATGTGAATTTTTATAAAGGAGTAAAACAATGCAGACAGAAGAAAAACAAATGAAGATGAGTTATCTTATAAAGCGCTTTGTACCGTATTTCAAAAAATACAAATGGATACTGATACTTGATCTAATCTGCGCGTCACTGACAACAGTTTGTGAGCTTGTATTCCCAATGCTCGTGCGTTACATAACAAATATGGGTATCAATAATATAGCAGGATTGACAGTCGGAATAATCCTAAAAATAGGGCTTTTCTATCTCATTTTAAGAATAATCGACTCTGCAGCAAATTTCTATATGGCTGACACGGGACATATTATGGGAGCAAAAATCGAAACAGATATGCGCCGTGACTTATTCGCGCACCTTGAAACGCTTTCACATTCATACTTTGCCGAACACAAAGTCGGACAAATTATGGCACGAATAACAAGTGACTTGTTTGATATAACAGAATTTGCGCACCACTGCCCCGAAGAATTTTTCATCGCTGCACTGAAAATAATCGTTTCATTTATAATTCTTTGCGGAGTAAACGTACCGCTTACAGTCATTGTGTTTGCGTCACTTCCGCTTATATTCTGCTTTGTAAAATTCTTTAATACGCGTATGCGTAAAGCGTTCAAGAAACAGCGTAACCAAATCGGCGAAATTAATTCACAGGTTGAGGATACATTGCTCGGTATAAGAGTGGTAAAGTCATTTGCGACAGAAGACCTTGAAGCTGAAAAATTTGAGGACGGCAACAAAAAATTTCTTGATACAAAAAAACTCGGATATTTCTATATGGCAGGTTTTCAAACATCAAACAGAGCCTTTGAGGGTGTAATGTATTTGATAGTCGTTGTTGCGGGTGCGTTGTTTATGATTAACGGCAAAATCTCCCCTGCCGACCTTACCGCATATCTTTTGTATGTCAGCACACTACTTGCCACTTTGCGTACAATAATTCAGTTTACGGAACAATTCCAACGCGGTATGACAGGTATTGAGCGTTTCCTTGAAATTATGGACGCACCTGCCGAAATAACAGAAAAAGAAAATGCCGACGAATTGAAAAATGTTCAAGGAAATATAACGTTTGAAAACGTCGGATTTCATTACAGTGACGATGACACAAACGTGCTGTCAAATATAAATCTTAACATCAAGAAAGGCGACAGCGTTGCACTTGTCGGTCCGTCAGGCGGCGGAAAAACTACGCTTTGTAACCTTATCCCACGTTTTTATGACGTCACAGAAGGACGTATTTTAATTGACGGCAAGGATATAAAGAACGTCACATTAAATTCGCTCCGAAATTCAATCGGTGTCGTTCAACAGGACGTTTACTTGTTCTCGGGAACGGTCTTTGAAAACATCGCCTACGGATTAAGCGGTGCAACACGCGAAGATGTTATAAACTCCGCCAAGCTTGCAGGCGCACATGAATTTATTTCAAACCTCGAAAACGGATATGACACATATGTCGGCGAACGTGGAGTTAAACTTTCGGGCGGTCAAAAGCAAAGAATAAGTATCGCAAGAGTATTCTTAAAAAATCCGTCTATACTTATTCTTGACGAAGCAACCTCCGCACTTGATAATGAAAGTGAAAAAATCGTGCAAGACTCACTCGAAAAGCTTGCAAAAGGCAGAACAGTGTTCACAATCGCCCATAGACTTACAACAATCCGTAATGCAAATATGATTCTTGTCCTCACCGAAAACGGTATCGAAGAGCAAGGCACACACCAAGAATTGATTGATAAAAAAGGATTGTACTACAACCTATACAGTATGTACACATCACTATAACAAACAAAAATGCGGTCTGTATGACCGCATTTTTTATAGTAGTGGTGCTACTAACCTTATAATATGTCCTAAAAGCTTTGTGAAAATATTAAAATGTTTAACGTCCTCTAATGTAATCTTCTGCGACAATTCAAGCGTGTCTTTGAAATCACGTTCAATATCCATAACCGCCGGTACATTAAGCATATAAGCCGCACATTCATAGTGAAGATACAAACTTCTGTAATCGTGATTTACCGTACCGACAATGGCTTTTTTACCGTCACTTATCGACATTTTTGCGTGAACAAAACCGGGTGTATATTCGTATATTTCTATACCTGCTTTCAAAAGTTCCTTATAATATGTTCTCGCAAGATAGAACGCATATTTCTTGTCGGGAATATGTGGCATTATAATCTTAACGTCAACGCCCCTTTGAGCCGCATACTTCATACACTCATACATCTCGTCATCAATAACAAGATACGGCGTCATTATATAAGTATATTCCGACGCATTGTTCAGATTATTTATATACGCACGCTTTCCGACATAAACTTCATCAAGCGGAGTATCGCCGAACGGTATTACAAATCCGTCCGTACTTACGGAATATTTTTTTGACGCTTGGATATATTCACCGCAATCCTCAATGTGTTCATCATTTACGTTCCACATTTCAAGAAACATCGCCGTAAATCCCGCGACCGCCTCGCCTCTGAGCATAAATCCCGTATCTTTCCAATGCCCGAAACGCATCTTTTCATTAATATATTCATCTGAAATATTTATCCCACCGCAAAACGCCACCGCACCGTCTATAACCATTATTTTTCTGTGATCACGATTGTTTTGGTGAGTTGACAAAAGCGGTACAATCGGCGAAAATATACGACATTTAATCCCCTGTCTTTCAAGATATTCATTGTATTTTCGCGGAAGCGTCACGATACAGCCCATACCGTCATACATAACGCGAACTTCAACACCCTGTTTAACTTTTTTCTTTAAAATTTCAAGAATTTCATTCCACATACGGCTCGTGTGATTTATAATAAAGAATTCCAAAAATATGAATTTCTCCGCTTTCAAAAGCTCCTTTTTCATATCCTCAAACATTCTCTCGCCTATGCTGTAATACTGCACACCCGTATTTGTGTAAGCCGGAGAACCGCCATATTTCGATAAATACCTTGCAAAGCCGTCCTGATTTTTGTCGGTTTGATAAATATTTTTCATAACATCTTCTTCTTGAACAAGATACTTTTTGTTTGCCTCTTGAATAGTCTTGTAATCGTCACCTATATTCATTGACACTCCCTGCGCCCTTGTAAACAGATAAAACAACGCGCCGAATATAGGTATAATCGCAATAAGCGTTATCCACGTCATTTTAAAAGTAGATTCCTCTGTACGATTAATTTCAAATATTATAAGTACGGCACTCAAAACAGTCGAAAGACCAAACAAAACCTTTGAATAATCGGAAATCCATATATACATTGCAACAAACGTAATGATTTGCATTAAGAGCATTACCATTGCAACGAATTTGTTTGAATATAAAAGTCTGTAAATCTTTTTCATTCAAAATCACCCTTTCAAACGGCTATTTTAAATTTTTTATATACGTAAACGTTTTTTCTTCCCCTTCTTGCTGCAACATCATAAGCCATCCTTCAAGCAGCTTTGCAGTGTTTGGGTGCATACTTGTCTTAGCATTTCCCTTTAAGAAATATTCTATCGGATTATCATTTGTATATTTATCGTCCAAATAAATTTTTCCTGCCGCAACGCGGTCGCAAAACATTTCTTTAACATATTTTAGTGGCATTTCGACCGCCTCCATACGTCTTGTTTTGGGATTGTAGTCTGTCCAATATTCAAAGTGATGTTTGTTTCTTCCTTTGTGGTGCATCCAAGCCTTTGAATAACCGTATTCACGTCTTTCGCCCTCTGTCGGACTTCTGTCACCGAGATAAAATCTTGCTCCCGGTAAAAATTCAGTCGGTGAATATTTCGACAAATCGTGACGCATACCCTGCCACAAAATTCCGCACCTTAGGCAATGATACATTACCTTGTGACGGTGCCTTGTGATTGTCATAAAATGTTTTATAAAATGCCACATACAGTGATTCTTCCTTTTTCTATAATAGTTTATTATATCACAAATACCGACATTTTACAATACCAAAACGTTGCACCGCTTCAAACAAAAAATCGGTTGCCAAAATTTCGGCAACCGATTTTCGATTAGTTACTTCTTCTTTCCATTTCCTTATAAATATCTTCCCAAGTCATACCGTTGTCAACCAGCATAACAGTAAGGTGATAAATAAGGTCAGCGGTTTCGTAGCTGATTTCGTCCTTATCGCGGTTTTTACCTGCAATAACAACTTCGGCAGCCTCTTCACCGACTTTTTTCAAAATCTTATCTTCGCCCTTATCGAACAAGTAATTTGTATAACTGCCCTCTTCAGGGTGTTCTTTTCTGTCCATAACAACAGCCTGTTCACGTGCAAATACATCTGTCTTAGTCTGTTCCTTTGAGTCCTCAACAAGCTTGCCGTCCTCAATCTTTCTGAAGAAACAACTTCTGTTTCCTGTATGACACGCAGGGCCGGCAGGATTAACAAGTACAACAAGGCAATCACAGTCACAGTCAACACGAACTTCTTTAACGTACATATAATTACCCGAAGTATCGCCCTTTACCCAAACTTCCTGTCTGCTTCTTGACCAAAAAGTTGCTCTGCCTGTTTCAAGAGTTTGCTTAATCGTGTCCGCATTCATATATGCAACCATAAGCACCTCATTAGTTTCAATATTCTGCACAACCGCCGGAATGAGTCCGCTTGCGTCGAATTTAAGAGTATTTATTAATTCTTCCATTTAGGTAATTCCCCTTTCAATTATATAAAACAAATTTATTTCATTTCCATCAAGTTCCAATTCTTTGCTATATAATCTACACCCGAAATTATTGTAAATACAACCGAAATCCAAATAAGTATATCTGAAATCAATTTAGGGTGTACACCCAAGAATGTATTTTGAATCGGAAGCAAAAGCATTGCAACGATAATCGCAACCATTTGCGTAACGGTTTTAAGCTTGCCCCACATACTTGCGGCAACAACTTTGCCCTCGCCCGCCGCAACAAGTCTTATACCCGCAACCGCAAATTCTCTTACAAGCACAATCATCAATGCCCATACACTCATACGGTCATAGTACATCAATATCAAAAATGCCGCTGTTGTAAGCACCTTGTCGGCAAGCGGATCAACAAATTTACCGAAAGTCGTTACTTGATTATATTTTCTTGCAACGTGACCGTCTATCGCGTCAGTTATTGACGCAAGTACAAAAACACCAAGTGCCGCATAATGACACATTACGTTATCTATCATAAACAACACCATAAATATCGGTACTAGAACTACACGAATCATTGTAATTTTATTAGCTGTATTCATCAAATCACCTCCGCTTGACCTGTAAGGTCATATTCATCTGCGTCAAGAATTTTCACTTTTATAATATCGCCCGGAGTAACTTCTTCCTCCGTTGCAAAGTATACTTTTCCGTCAACATCAATACTGTCGCCGCGACTTCTGCCGTAGAACAAGAAACTTTCTTCATCGTATCCCTCAACCAAAACTTCAAGTGTTTTGCCAAGCTTAGCCTTGTTAAGTTCAAGCGATATTCCCTGTTGAAGTGTCATAAGTCTGTCAAGACGTTCTTCCTTGATTTCCTCATCAACCTGATTCGGAAAATCAGCCGCAGGAGTATCTTCTTCCTGTGAATATGTGAAAGCACCCATTCTGTCAAAACGCACCTTTTTAACAAACTCATAAAGCTCGTTAAACTGTTCCTCCGTTTCACCCGGAAAACCTACAATTATAGACGTTCTGATTGTGCAGTCAGGCATTTTTTCTCTTATTTTATTTATTCTCTCAACCATTTGTTCTTGAGTTGTACGTCTTGCCATACGTCTTAAAATCTCATTGTTGCCATGCTGTACGGGCATATCGATATAATTGCATATCTTATCGTATTTAGCCATTGTATCAATAAGACCGTCCGTAATAGCCTCGGGATAGAAATAATGCACTCTTATCCACTCAATACCGTCAACAGCGACAAGCTTTTCAAGCAACTTGTCAAGCGAATATTCGCCGTACAAATCTTTTCCGTAACGTGAAGTGTCCTGTGCAATAAGGATAAGTTCCTTAACGCCGTTTTTCGCAAGATTTTCAGCCTCTTCAACTATATCTTCGATTTTTCTGCTCCTAAAATGTCCTCTAATCATAGGAATAGCACAATAAGTACAGTTATTGTCACAACCGTCGGCAATTTTCAAATATGCCGTATATGACGGTGTTGACAAAATTCGCGGAAGCCGTTCATCCGGAGTTCTGTCATTATGACCGCATATTACAGGCTTTTCGCCCTTAAACGCCTCGCGGATAACCTCCGCGATTTTATCATAATCACCTGTTCCGACTATTGCATCAACCTCGGGCAGTTCGATTAAAATATCACTGCTGTATCGTTCTGCCAAGCAACCTGTCGCAATAAGCAATCGACATCTTCCGTTTTTGTATTGAGCCATTTCAAGTATAGCGTCTATTGATTCCTGTTTAGCCGACTCGATAAAACCGCAAGTATTTACGATTATGACATCGGCGTCCGACGGATTATACGTTATATTAAAACCGTCATTTGCCAATATACCGAGCATAATTTCGGCATCTGTCTGATTTTTCGCACAGCCAAGCGAAACAAGACCGATGTTATACATAAGTTTACTCTCCATATTCTTCTTTTATATTATCTATACAATTTTTAATGTCAGAAAAGCCGTAACCTCTGTACATAAAATATCGTATACATTTATCAATGTTTTTCTTTTCAAAGTCACCTTTAAGCCTTTTTTCAACAAGAGGCAAAAGCATATCTTCTTCGTCCTCATCAAGATACGAAACCGCCTCCTCAACGTATTCCGCGTCTATACCCTTGCTGTAAAGCTCGGACTTAATACGTCTTTTACCGTATTTCTTCAAATTCTTTAAATCCTTTGCCTTTGCAATCGCATACTTTCTGTCGTCCAAAAAGCCGTAATTTCTGCAAAATTCAAGAATTTCATCTATATCTTCTTCCTTTGCACCGGCTCTCTTCAGCTTATCCGAAAGTTCACGCTCACTGTGTGAACGAAATTCAAGCAATCTCAAAGCCTTGTCTTTAGCCTCATCAAAGGTCAGTTCTTTTTTTTCTCTGTTATATCTCATAATACAAAGTAATCAAATAATTCTCCAAAATTAATTCCGCCGATAACCTTATCCTTGTATTTGCCTTTCAAATGGTCATATCCGCTCTGCATTTGCTCTGACTTAATGCCATAGCTAAGCGACATATATGCCTCAATGTATGCGGAAAGGTGGTCACATCCGCGTATAATCTGTCCGTCTATCGGATTGTATTTGTCTTCATTATACTTTTCGTTTATCAAGTCCGACGTAACCATATTGATTTCGCCGTCATCAATAATTTTAGAGTCAAATTCATTCTGCGTGTAATACTCTATCTCCCTGTGCCAAGCAGGCGGTAAAAGCGGATAAATAACTTCACGCATTTGTTCATCTTCTATTTCACTGATTATGCTGTCCAAACCCTTGACGCTGTTCTTTACCGGTGACACAATATCCCTTGTCAAAACCTCGGGTAAATCGTGAAAAAGTCCCGAAAAGAAGTTGTTTTCAAGACGTTTTCTGCAAGGATTGTCAAGTTCAAGCGACATAAAGTACGACAAAATCGCAACGACAAGCATATGCCCCATAACAAAAGTTTCGGGCATTCTTACTGCTTTTGCCCACCTTTGTTGGTATCTCAGCTTTCCTATAAGCGACAAAAACTCTTGAAGATACTTACTTCCGGCAAAATATCTGAAGCCGTGAAAAGTATCGCAAGCCGCCAATCCCTGTGCCATTTCGGTTTTAACCTGTTCTATACCGAAAGTCTGCGGATTCATAGGGTAAATTATTTTAAATTCCCAGTTGCTTGCATGGTAATGTGCGGCTTTTAAAATCTGTTTTTCAAGAGATGCGTAATCTTTGTCAAGATAATACTGTTTCATTCTCTCAAAGAAACAGCAGCCGATACCGTCCATATGTTCTTCAAGCTCTGAAAGTACCCAATTATCTATTTGAAAGCCTTTTTCTTTTACAAGTTTATGATAAATAGGCGGTTTAATGTCAGTAAGCACAATTCTGTGAAAAAACTCAAATATTCCGCCCTCAATAAGTTTTATCATATCAACGCTTTCGCCCTCACACTTTGCAAGCACATAAGCATAAAACATCTTGTGTGCCTGCTTGTCAAGCTCCGTAAAGCCGGTCCAAGGACGGATATGGTCGTTCCAACGCTGAATAGATGCCGCCTCATACATCAGAGAAATAAGAGATTTTTTAATCATTTAATTTTACTCCATCACAATATTATAACCGTTCTTTTCAAGTACCTTAATAACTCTTTCGCCGTGTTCTCTGCCGCCGACTTCACAAGCAATATGAATAATTGCCTCGTTCGGATCAAGTTCTGCACTCAATCTGTCGTGCTGTACCATTACGATATTCGCGTTTGCCTCGGCAAGAATGTGTGAAAGATGTTCCAAACTTCCCGGAATATCAAGAAGTGTAGTCTTGAATTTAAGCTTTCTCTCACGCGTAACAAGACCAAGCTCGATAATTCTGTGAATAAAGCTAACATCAATATTACCGCCAGAAAGTACGCAAGCGATTTTCTTACCCTTAACGTCAACCTTGTTGTTAAGAACAGCCGCAAGCGGTGTAGCACCGGCAGGTTCAACAACTTGCTTTGTTCTTTCAAGAAGCAGTAAAATAGCCTCTGAGATTTCTGCATCTGATACCGTCACAACATCATCTGCATACTTGTTGATAAGTTCAACAGTTTTGTCACCTGGTATTTTAACCGCAATACCGTCTGCGATAGTAACGGCAGAATCGGTAGTAACGTGTTTTTTCTCTTTAAATGAATTGTAAATTGCAGGAGCGCCCTCGGCTTGTACACCTACAATTTGCACACGCGGATTGATTTGCTTTATGCAAGCCGCAACACCGGCCAAAAGACCGCCGCCGCCAGCCGGCACAAGTACCATATCAACAGTAGGTAAATCCTCAAGAATTTCTATACCGATTGTACCTTGTCCTGCCATAACTTCAAGATCGTCGTATGGGTGAAGGAAAGTTGCACCCTCTTTTTCTTGAATTTCAACCGCTTTTTTGTAAGCGTCGTCATAACAATCTCCGTAAAGCACTACCTTGGCACCGTAACCCTCTGTCGCACTCACCTTAGCAATAGGAGCAGACTTCGGCATAACGATAGTTGCGGGAATATTGTGAACGTGTGACGCATATGCAACACCTTGTGCATGGTTGCCGGCAGATGAAGCAACGGCTGAAGTAATTTCGCTTCTTTCAACAAGTGCGGCAATCTTATTTGACGCACCTCTTATTTTAAATGAACCTGTTTTCTGTTGGTTCTCAAATTTTAAATATATCTCTCCGCCTGTCATGTCAGAGAAAGTTTTAGATGATTCAATCTTAGTTCTGTGAATAGTCGGCTCAAGACGTTTAGCCGCAAGTTCAATTTCTTTTAATTCCAAATCCATTTTTTTCGCAAGTCCTTTCTTACTTTTCCTTATCTTATAATTATACCGCAATTATATCTATTTTTCAATAGCAGATTTTATTTATATGCAAAATCATTATATTATTCACAAAACAATTCACTATCTCCCCTCCTCACCCTCCTTTTTCTTCATATGCTTTCCATTCGGGCGGCCAATGACCGCCCCTACACACTTTCCTCTCTTTCCCCTCATTTCGTAGGGACGATCATCGGTCGCCCTCTTACCATACACAAAAACCCCACAATCCCCTCACCTTTCCTTGCAAACCGCCACAAAATATAGTATAATAAAAAAGTTGCATATAAAAATCGAAAGGAGTCACAATAAATGGAACAAACGAAAGAAAACAAAATGGGTACAATGCCTGTAAACAAGCTGCTTGTAACAATGTCACTGCCTATGGTTATATCAATGATAGTGCAAGCGCTTTATAACATAGTCGACAGTATATTCGTATCAAGACTTTCCGAAGACGCATTGACCGCCGTTTCAATGGCATTTCCAATGCAAAACCTTATGATTTCCGTAGCAGTCGGAACAGGGGTAGGTATAAACGCAATGCTTTCACGCGCACTCGGCGAAAAAAAGTTTGAAGCGGCAAACAAGACCGCCGAAAACGGTATATTTATAGAAGTTCTCGGATATGTTTTATTTTTACTTATAGGAATTTTCGTAACAAAGCCGTTTTTCCTTGCACAAGCGGGCGCAGGCGACATTGCAAATATGGGTATTGCATACACAAGAATTTGTCTGCTTATGTCATTCGGTATATTTATGCAGATTGGTTTTGAAAGAATCCTTCAATCTACCGGACGAACAATATTCACAATGATAACACAGTCAACAGGTGCAATTATCAACATCATACTCGATCCTATATTAATTTTCGGTTTGTTCGGTATGCCGAAAATGGGTGTTGCCGGTGCGGCGATTGCGACTGTAACAGGTCAAATATGTGCGGCAATTCTTGCGATTACATTTAACCTTACCAAAAATCCCGATGTACATATCAGCTTTAAAGGTTTTAAACCGCAGATTATATTTGTAAAGAACATTCTTTCTGTCGGTATTCCTTCAATAATTATGTCGTCAGTCGGCTCTGCAATGACTTTCGGTATGAATAAAATTCTTATCACTTTTTCATCAACTGCCGTTGCGGTATTCGGTGTATACTTTAAACTTAACAGTTTTGTATTTATGCCTGTATTCGGTCTTAATAACGGTATGGTGCCGATTGTTTCATATAATTACGGCGCACAAAACAAAAAACGTCTTACAAAAACCATTAAACTCGCAATTATGTACGCGGTTTGTATTATGTTTATAGGAATTATGCTGTTCCAGTTTATGCCCGATGTACTTTTGAGATTGTTTGACGCCTCAGACCATATGCTGGAAATCGGTATTCCGGCATTGAGAGTAATCAGCCTCAGCTTTGCATTTGCAGGTATATGTATAGTTATTTCATCAAGCCTGCAAGCATTGGGACACGGCTTTTTAAGTATGATGATTTCTATAACACGCCAGCTTATCATACTTCTTCCGTCAGCATATATCCTTGCAAAATTCGGCGGTATCCACGCAGTTTGGTGGTCATTCAACATTGCCGAAATCGGCTCATTGACGTTATCATTGTTATTCTTTAAACATATGTACAACAAGATAATTAAACATTTAGGAGAATAGTAAATATCCCCCGGCTATACCGGGGGATTATTTATATTAGTATAGATTCTTATATCACCTCTGATCAGTATTATTTCTGCTCACATTTGGCAATAAAAAAAACAAACCGCATAATAATGCGATTTGTTTGCCGTTTTGGTCGGGATGACAGGATTTGAACCTGCGGCCCCTACGTCCCGAACGTAGTGCTCTACCAAACTGAGCCACATCCCGATATGACCTATAAACAACATAGATTATTATACCACCACTCTTCCGCAAAGTCAACCACCAAAACAAAATTAATCCAATATTTTTTACAAAGCAAAAAAGACGGATTGCTCCGTCTTTTTAAAAATCAGTTTCATCATCGTCTGCAACCGAAACAGGTTGTTTAACAATTTGTTTTTCTTCAATTTTTTCTTCTTCTTTAACTTCATCTATACTCGGTTTCTTCTTATTAAATATATGTGCAACGGTATCGTCTACAAAATAATGCGATATAAGCGCACACAATACAGCAATAACATAAACCGCCGCAACATATCCCATATTACCCACCAAACCGATTTGCACGAATATATCAACAACAACCATATGATACAAATACAATCCGTACGACAAATCAAACTTAAATCTGATTTTACCGAAACTGTAACCGAAACCGACAGTCATAAGGCAAAGCAAAAGCACTTGAATCATATCCATATACTCGCCTATTCTCACACCGAACCTGTCGCAATAAATCGCACGGGCAATAAACAAAATTACACACAATATTTTTGTTTTTGAAAGTATCGGCACGATTTTTTCACGATAGCGGTACATAAACCAACCTGCAAAATACATATAAAAATACGGCATACACGAATGTGAGATTATCAACCGTCCCGTTTCGGGCAATATTTCCTGTAAGTGCGGCACAACAAGATTAAGTGCCATAGACAGTATCATTACAAATATCCATACCCACAGTTTTCGATTTTTTAAAAATCTGTATATTATCGCAGTAATAATGTAAAACTGGACTGTAAATATCATTGTCCAAAGATTAGCTTGAAAATTTCCTATTCCGAAATTACTTATAAAATCCGGTTGCGGCAAATCCCGTATAAAAACAAGCTGTCCAAGAAACCACGTCACAAAAGTCTTGTTCAGCACAAATCCGCAAAAAGCCGCCGACACAATCACTCCGACAATTATACACACCCACAGCGACGGAATTATTCTAAGCACACGTTTTTTCAAAAACTCCCATGTGTTTTTACTTCTCTCCATAGATGCCGGAACCAAAAAACCGCTTATGCAAAACAGCACAACGACACCGTTCCACCAATCGAATACAGGCGACACTTCCTGCAACCTTATATGTCTGAATATGTGCAGAGTCATAACGTAAAACGCACTGTACAGTCTAAGCACATCAAAACAGTTGTTCGCAAAATCAAATTTAATCTGTTCTTTTACCTTGTTCATCACTTCACCCCAATACTTTTTGTCGTATATTCTTATTATATGTCATAAAATATTATTAGTCAAGTGAACAAAATAATACAGCAATTTTTAAAATGAAAGTTGTGATTTAAAGAGTATTAATGAGAAATAAAGAGAAAATAAGAGATTGTTATTTGATTTATTAAAAATTTTTCAAAAAGTGTTGACAACAATCAAAAAACATAGTAAAATAGCCGTTGTGAGTTAAAGAAGTAAGCTTTAACATGAATAGATTAAGTATAGGAGGACACAACTATGAATTCAAGCTATTTGCAAAAGCCACAAGACGTAGAAAGAAAGTGGTATGTTGTTGATGCAGCTGACAAGCCACTTGGTCGTGTTGCTGCAACAGTTGCAAGCATTTTAAGAGGTAAGCACTTACCTACATTTACACCAAACGTAGATTGCGGTGACCACGTTATCGTTATCAATGCTGATAAGATTATCCTTACAGGTAATAAGCTTAACCAAAAGGTTCGTTACTACCACACAGGCTGGGTAGGCGGAATTAAGGAAATCCACTACAACAAGCTTATGGCAGAAGAACCTGAAAAGGCTGTTATGTACGCTGTAAACGGTATGCTTCCAAACAACACAATCGGAAGAAAAGCTCTTACAAGACTTCGTGTTTACAAGGGTACAGAACATGATCATCAAGCACAAAATCCAATCGCTTGGACAGGCGAAATAAAGTAAGGAGGACAATATAAATGGCTAAAGAACAATACTACGGTACAGGTAGAAGAAAATCTTCTGTTGCAAGAGTTCGTCTTGTTCCGGGCAACGGAAAAATCACAATAAACGGCAGAACAATCGATGAATACTTTGGTCTTGATACACTAAAGCTTATCGTTCGTCAGCCACTTGAACTTACAAAGACAACAGATAAGTTCGACGTAATCGCAAAAGTTGAAGGCGGTGGTTTCACAGGTCAAGCCGGTGCAATCCGTCACGGTATCTCAAGAGCACTTCTTGAAGTTGATACAGAAGCTTACAGAGCAGACCTTAAGTCAGCAGGCTTCCTTACAAGAGACTCAAGAATGAAGGAAAGAAAGAAGTACGGTCTAAAAGCCGCTCGTCGTGCTCCACAGTTCTCAAAGAGATAAGTTTTACGACATATCAAAAATACCGCAGTCTTACGACTACGGTATTTTTTTTATTGTCTATATACTAAAACCAATACGGATCCCAGTCGCTTGTCAGACGTGTAAGTGCCTCCATATAGAAATAGTCTCCCCATGTATTACACTCATCAACACCGCCGTTATTACATGTATTATACGGTGTTTTCTTTGCGTATGTACCGTGAAGTAAAAGTCCGTTAGACTCTTTACTGTCTTTAACGGCACAATTATCAATAATTGCTTTAAGCAATCTTTTAGCCGTCTGCGTATAATATTCAGCCTCATCTTTATCAAGATATTTAGCCATTTCAAGCATACCGCATACCGCTATAACACCTGCTGAAGAATCACGCGGTTCATCACTGCCGGTATCAAAATCAAAGTCCCAATAAGGCACTAAATCCTTCGGCAAATGTTCCATAAAATATTTTGTTACACGTTTAAATATATCCAAATACTCTTTATTTCCTGTCTTTGAATACGCAACCGCACTGCCGTATATTCCCCAAGCCTGACCTCTCGACCAAGCCGAGCCGTCACGATTACCCTGACAAGTAACGCCCTTTGTAGGTTTACCTGTTTCCATATCAAAGAAATATGTATGATATGTCGAATTATCATCACGCACGATATTTTCCATCGCTGTTTTTATATGTGCCTGTGCTTTTTCTTCATACTTTTTATCACCTGTCACCTTGCTCGCCCAGAAAAGCAACGGCATATTCATAAGGCAATCTATTATAAGTCTGTAATTGTCCTTATCACCTATTTTGCCCCAAGCTTGAAAGAACTGACCTTTTTCGTGAAAACGTTTCATCAAATTATCCGCCGCCAAAAGTGCCGCACGTTTACCCACTTCACTGCCTGTAAGCTTATATGCCGCAACGCAAGACGGACTGTACAAAAAGCCCATATCGTGATGGTCGGTATTAATATGATGTTCTATTCTGTAAAGGAAGTTATCCACTTGACAAAGTGCCGCCTCCTTTAATTTATCGTCTTTGTTACTCTCATAAGCAAGCCACAATTCACCGGTCCAAAACCCCTCTGTCCAGTCTGTATTTTCTGTTTGCCTGTAAAAATTATTTTCACTGTTTGCACCCGGAAAACAGTCAAAAAACTCGTCAACATTATGTTCAATAAGCGAAACCGCCTTATTGTGTGCGTCACGAATTTCTTTATCATCAGCCACCGGATAGCCTTGTAATTCTTCCATAGTTATCATACTTAAAATCACACTCCTTATATAATAATTATACCAACACGGCCAAGTTATTTCAATAGCAATAATTTAATGTCAATAAATTTAACGTATAACAATAGGCAAGCCGAAAATATAGGCTTGCCTATTCAGTCTACCTCTTTAATTATCCTTTAACTCCCGAAGATGTAGCGTTTTCAATAAAGAATCTCTGACAGAACAGGAATACTACGATTATCGGCAGCAATACAAGTGTAGCCGCCGCCATTTGTGAACCGTAATCCTGAACTTGTCCTGCCGAAAACAACTTAATACCTACAAAAAGCATTTGTTTATTTATATCCGATATCGGCAATGACGGTACATTCTACGGTTCATCAAAGGCGACAGACGTTACAATGACGGCACAAATCACAAATAAAACAGACAGCTTTACAGTTTATAAAGACTTCCGTCTTTCTGTTCCGGGTGAAGAAACAGTAAAATTGAGCAAAACTTTTGACGACAACGGTATGAACGTAACAGTTAAAAACAATTCTTCGGACAGCTTAACTATAAAGGTTACAGTCGGCGTATACAACGACAATGATACTCTTAACACGGCTAAACTTCAAACCGTTACACTTGATTCAAAAGCAGAACAAACAATTTCATTTGCAGGTATCACCTCCGACAAATCAGTTTCAATATTTGCATGGGACAAGGATATGACACCACTTACAAATGTATTGCAATAACACAAAAAATACACCTATCATTCGATAGGTGTATTTTTCATTTGTTTTTCAATCCAAGTCATAAGTAAATTCACTATTTTTTCTTGTTGGACATGAGTAAGTTCAACATTTTTCGGTATTCTGTACCACTTGTTAAGACAACCGCGGCAACAGCACGCCGTTGCGTGTTGTGCGATGAACACAGGGTGTCCGTGCATAGGTGTTTGCTTGCCGTCATTTGCAATAAATGACGGTGCAAGTCTGTCACGAACAAAGTCGCGTGCGTGTGAACGCACAGTATCCATACCTTTATTTTTTACATACTCCCTATCCTTTTCTTTCAGCTTAAAACTACTTCTGAACTTTGACTTTTCCAACTTTAAAAGTGCCTGTTCAATCGTCTGCATAAATCACTGTCTTTCATATCTTCCGTATGTACAGGTTATATCAGCAATTTTCTTTGCGAGTTTGTCAGTCAAATCATTCTTACCCATTCTCCACTGCCAGTTGCCGCCGAGTACAGACGGTGTATTCATTCTTGCCTCACTGCCGAGTTCAAGATAATCCTGCATTTGAATTATCGCCGTATCGCTCACACTTGCCATAGCGGTTTTAATGAGTTTCCAAACAATATCATCCTCCGAATCAATGTACTTTTTACAAAATTCAAGTGTATATTCGTCAAGCTCATCAATCCAACCAAGCACTGTATTATTATCGTGTGTGCCGACATAGACAACGCTGTTTGAATTATATGTATACGGCAAATAATTACTTTCTTCACGCGGATCAAATGCAAATTCAAGCACTTTCATACCCGGAAAACCCGAATCCCTCAATAGCTTATGCACGTCCTCCGTCAAAAATCCCAAATCCTCCGCTATAATCGGCAAATCGCCCAATTCATTTTTAACGGCATTGAACAATTCAATTCCCGGACCTTTCAGCCACTGACCGTTTTCGGCGGTTTTATCCCCGTAAGGAATCGAATAATACCCCTCAAATCCTCTGAAATGGTCGATACGAACAACATCATACAATGACGTTGCACTCTTTATTCTGTCTATCCACCAATTAAAGCCGCATTCTCTGTGCCTATCCCAATTATATAGCGGATTCCCCCAAAGCTGACCTGTCGGAGAAAATGCGTCCGGCGGACAACCTGCAACAGCTTTCGGCACAAGATTTTCGTCAAGTTCAAATAAATCGGGATATACCCAAACTTCCGCACTGTCAAGCGCAACGTAAATCGGAATATCGCCGATTATCAACACACCGTTGTCATTGGCATACTTTTTAAGTTTGTTCCACTGTTCAAAAAATTTAAACTGCACAAACTCCCAAAACATAACGTCATCTTCGTGCGACGACTTAAATTCCCATAACGAATGAGAATCACGTTTTCTTAGTCCGTCCTCCCATTCAAGCCAAGACTTGCCGTCATTTTCATTCTTTATGCTCATAAACAACGCATAGTTTGAAATCCATCTTTCGTTTTTCTGCAAGAAGTCGTAAAATTCCGACAAATCACCTTTTTTAAATTCTTCAAAAGCAATTTTCAAAACCTTAAAACGATTTTCATAAATTGTTTCGTAGTCAACATTTTTTCTGTCTTTGCCCCAATCAAGCTTTGAATAGTCCGATTTTTTCAAAAGACCTTCTTCACGCAAAATATCCATATCTATAAAATACGGATTGCCTGCATTTGTTGAAAACGACTGATACGGCGAATCGCCGTAACTTGTCGGACCAATCGGCAGAATCTGCCAACACTTTTGTTTTGCACTCTTTAAAAAATCCACAAATTTATATGCCTCTTTGCCCATTGTACCGATACCGTAATCAGACGGCAACGATGATATGTGCATTAAAATACCGCTTTTTCTCATTTCTTCTACCTCCCGATAAGTTGTAAAATTACATGCGGATTTTCCGCAATATAGTCTGCACCGGCTTGTACCAATTCATTTCTTGTTCTGAATCCCCAAAGCACTCCGACCGACGTCATTTCGGCATTTTTCGCTGTAAATATATCAACATTGGTGTCACCCAAGAACAGACACTCCGACGGCTTTACACCGAGTTTTTTCGTTATTTCAAGCGCCGTAAAAGGATTGGGTTTTGTCGGCATACCATCAATAACTCCATGCACCGCGTCAAAATAATTTTCACCGAAAATATTATCGGTAACAAAATGCACGACATTATCCGGTTTATTTGAGCATACCGCAATTTTTATGCCGTTCTCTTTCAGTTCTTCAAGCAATTCTCTTATTCCGTCATACGCGTCCGTATCATAAAGATAATCATTTTCATAATTTTCGTCATACACATCACGCACTTTTTCAAACATTTCCGCATTATCCTTGCCGTAAACTCCGAGCATTCTGTGAATAAGTTTATCTCTGCCGTCACCGACATATATTTTATAATCCTCTACCGGAATTTCGGGCAAACCGAATGCCGCAAGTGCAATATTACCAAAATGTGCAATAGCATTTATCGTATTTGTAAGCGTACCGTCAAGATCAAATATACATGCTTTAATATTACTCATAAAATCACCTCATTATGTTAATTATATATCTTGAAAACTATTATGTCAATGTGAATAGATTATGAATTTTTCTTGATATGCTTGATTTTTAAAAAACACTGTGATAGTATATCATTAAAGCTTCTACAAAATTGTTTTTTGAAGAAAGGATATGTAAATATGAAAAAAAGTTTAATCGTTATTGCCGCATTAATTCTTGCAATGTCAGTTGCGGGCTGCGGTAAAAAGGCAGAAAATACAAATACAACACCTCAGCAGACTGCGCAGTCAGATGCGTCGGGTGCATACGAAAACGGCAGTGCAACAGAAACTCTTGACGGTCAGGACTATTCAAAGAATGTCGATATGGCGGCAGTTGAAGGTACAGAGGCAAAATCAGATACAAAAGAGGACAGCTATTCGGGTGAAGTAAGCAACAACGATATTTCTATCGAGGAAGCAAAACTTATCAATTATGATGACAGCGACGTTGTTGTTGTGTCATTTGAATTTACAAACAAAACCGATTCAGACCAATCATTCAGCGGAGTATATGACGTCATCGCCGAACAAAACGGTTCTTCATTAGCTCCTGCAACAGTAATCGGCGTGGACGGTGTGGAACTTCTTACACTTTCACAAAATATTGCTCCGGGTGAAACAATCACTGTTCAAAAAGCGTACAAGCTTGACAGTAAGTCGTCACCGCTTGAAATAACAGTTCAGCCGTTCTCTTCAGACGACGAATCATTCGTTACAAAGACATTTAATTTCTAAAACAAATAAACCGTAGACAAAACCATAATGGTTTTGTCTACTTTATTCTTGGGTGTTTGAGGTGCTAACCTCATTAAAAATCATTTCTGACGACCTGTGCGACAGAAATGGCTTAAAATCTAAAGTTTCAACTTTGGAGGAACTTTAGATTTTTTCTCTAAAAATACTCAAAAATTACATCGCAAGATGTGATTTTTGGAGCTGTCGACATCTGTCGACAGGCTCAAAAAAAATATCTCTGCACAATGCAGAGATATTTTTTATTATGCTTTAACAACCACATTTTTACCGTTAATTTTGCCTCTGTACAGCAATTTATCGGCACTTTCAAGAAGAACATCATCGACTTTACCGCTATCACGTTCGATAATTCCGAACGTCATCGTAACGTAAATATTGTTATTTTCATAAACAAAATTTTTATTTTCGATAGTTTTTCTTAAGTTTTCAACTTTTACAAATGCGCTGTCAATATCATCATTACAGAACATAAACACAAATTCTTCACCGCCCCACCTGCATATATCAACATTCTCCAAGCCGAGCGATTTTCTCATAATCTCCGAAATATTCTGCAGTACATAGTCACCGCATAAATGACCGTATGTATCGTTTATTTTTTTGAAATCATCAATATCACCGATACAAATGACCACAGATTTATTGTCCTCGCTGTCCTTAATTCGTTCCATAAACATTCTTCGGCTTTGCAAGCCTGTAAGTCGGTCATAATTTGCAAGATTGTTAAGAGTCTTGTTTTCATCAACGAGCTTTCTATGCGTTACAGTTGCCGATACGTCCGATATGTACGCACCTATCAATATAATTCCGACTGCCAAAACAGTATTGTATATTGTAACAAAAACGATATTCACTTCTGCCTCCGAGTAAATATGACGGCAATGCAACGTCAAACCTATATACAACAGTACCTCACATATTGAAAATATATATGTTACACTCCGATGTTTAAACGGATTAAAATACACAAATGTTGCCATAGAAAGCAAATACAAGGCAAAATCCGACGAATATCCGCCATTTAGCACCGTCACCGTAACAAACGCCGATACTTCCAAATGCACCAGTACAATACAAACGCGATAATATCCTTTCAGCACAACAAACAGCATTAATATATAAAATATCACACTGCCGATATTATACATAAACGGTATCTGCATTGAAAAATGCTTAAATATAAATAGAAACGAAATATGGAATATTTCACATAAGACAATAATCTGTGTGTAGACACTTTTAACATTGTCTTTAATTCTCATAATATATCTCCCTATTCTCTATGAGTATATTATACACGTTTCTTTCGACAAAAACAAGATTAATTTAGAGTTATTTTTCATTTTTTGCATAAAAAAAGTGACAGACTGAAAATCTGTCACAATGTACTCCAAATTAAAGAGCAGCCTTAGCTGTTTCAACAAGCTTTGCGAATGCAACGCTGTCAGCGATAGCGATTTCAGAAAGCATCTTTCTGTTCATTTCGATACCTGACTTCTTAAGACCGTTCATAAATGTTGAATAGTTCATACCGTTTTGCTTACAAGCAGCAGAGATTCTTGTAATCCAAAGACGACGGAAATCTCTCTTTCTTCTTTTTCTGCCTACATAAGCATTTTGCATTGAACGCATAACAGCTTGGTTAGCAATTCTGAATTGCTTGCTTTCAGCACCTCTGAAGCCCTTAGCAAGCTTTAATATCTTCTTATGTCTTTTTCTTGTATTTAATGCACCTTTTACTCTTGCCATTAGTTTCTACCTCTCTTTCGAATTATTTGTAAGGAATAAGCTTTTTAATAACTGCTGCGTTAGCCTTTGAGCAGTAAGCTTGCTTTCTTAGATGTCTTTTTCTCTTAGTTGTCTTTTTGTTCAAAATGTGTCTTCTGAACGCCTTGTTCATCTTAACCTTACCATTCTTAGTTACGTTGAATCTCTTAGCGGCGCCTCTGTGAGTCTTTATCTTAGTCTTAGCCATAATGCACACTCCTTCCGAATTAAATAATATTATGACAAGGGAGCAAGAAACATTGTCATATTTCTGCCCTCAAGCTTAGCCGGTTTTTCAACAGTTCCGGCTTCTTTAGCCTGTTCTGCAAATCTTTCAAGCAAGGTATAACCAATCTGTGAATGACTTACCTCTCGACCTCTGAAACGAACTATAACCTTTACCTTATCGCCCTTTTTAAGGAACTTTATTGCATGATTACACTTCGTATTGAAATCATTTGTATCGATAGACGGTGAAAGCTGAACCTCTTTGATGTTAATAACCTTTTGGTTCTTTCTGTTTTCTTTTTCACGCTTATTAAGCTCAAACTTGTACTTTCCGTAGTCCATAATCTTGCATACCGGCGGCTTTGCCTGCGGAGCAATCTTAACCAAATCCATTCCCTTTTCATACGCAATATCCTGTGCCTCTTTTGCACTCATTACGCCAAGCTGTTCGCCATCAGCTGAAACAACTCGAATTTCGTTATCACGAATTTGTTCGTTAATCTGCAAATCATTCTTACTAATTGTTAATCCCTCCTTAAAACATAAACAAAAAACGGCTGCAAAACGCACCCGCACAATACACCGATACCTAAAGTATCTGTATATTTACCGCAAAGCCTTCGCCGTACGGTGAGAACGGATTGTTCTGCTTGTTTTCTTTTCTGAAATATTATATCAGATTATTTATTCCCTGTCAAGCATTTTTATTAAATATTTTCAAAAAAGGTTGCCGGCATTTGCCGACAACCCTCTTATATTATACATCTGCTGTTTTAACCGATTCAAATTCTTCTATAACTTCCTTTGTCGGAGCTTTTGTGGCAAGTGACACTATAAAGATAAGTGCAAGCGATACAATGAATCCCGGAATAATTTCATATACGGTAAATATACCCGGAAGATTATCCGCACCCCATATAGCAGTCGGAACGTATGCCCACAAAAGTGCTACCGCACCGCCGGATATAACACCTGCCAATGCACCGTGTTCATTACAACGTTTCCAGAACAAGCTGCAAAGAATAACCGGACCGAATGCCGCACCGAAACCTGCCCATGCGTGAGCAACGATTTCAAACACCGACGAATTAGGGTCAAGCGCAAGCAAGCAAGCTATAATTGCAACAACCACAATCGTGATACGGCTTACGTTAAGCAATGTCTTTTCCGAAGCATTCTTGTTGAAAAGCGTGTTGTATATATCAGATGAGAATGATGATGACGCAACAAGAAGCTGTGAATCGGCTGTTGACATAATAGCCGCAAGTACAGCTGAAAGCAACAATCCCGCAATAACTGTCGGGAACATATTCTGTACAAGTACCATAAATACTTTCTGTGTATTTGCGCCCTCAAGCATACCGTTTGCATTCAAAATGCTAAGTGATGAAGGGTCTGTAATCTGACCTGTTTTGAACATATATTGAATATACGGCGATGCCAATATACCAACCAATACAGCCATAGCAAGACTTACAATAACCCAAACCATAGCAATTCTTCTTGCAGGCTTAATATCCTTTGATGACTTTATAGCCATAAATCTTGTAAGTATATGCGGCTGACCGAAATATCCAAGTCCCCACGCAATAGCACTGACTATACCCATTGCACCGAAACCTTCCGATACACCAAGTGTAATTTTACCGATTTCCGACCATTCAAATGTATTTGAAGTAAGACCTTTATACATAAAGCAAGGTACAACGATTATTGCGGCAAACATAAGCAATCCCTGAAACAAGTCTGTCCAACAAACCGCTTTAAATCCGCCAAGGAATGTATATGCCGTTACAACGACAACGCTCAAAATAAGTGCAGGTATATATCCGATACCGAATACATAGTCAAACAAATTAGCACCTGCCGCAAACATTGACGATGTATAAACCGTAAAGAATATCAAAATAAACAACGCCGAGAATATACGAAGTACGTTTGATTTTGAATGAAATCTGTTTTGCAGAAAGTCGGGAATTGTGATTGAATTGCCTGCAATCTGTGTATATTTTCTAAGCGGTTTTGCAACGATTAACCAGTTAAAATATGTACCGAGTGCAAGACCTATTGCAGTCCATATTGCGTTTGTAGCACCCGAACCCAACAAATATGCAGTACCCGGAAGTCCCATCAACAGCCAACCGCTCATATCCGAAGCCTGCGCACTTAGTGACGTTACCCAAACGTTCATACCGCGTCCGCCAAGTACATAATCGGAATGTGTTGAATTTTTTTTGTAGAAAACAAATCCGACCATTACCATAGCGATAAGATACAGAAGTAATACAATACCCTGTATTATACTTTGTGATGTCATATTAATACCTCTCTTTTTTAAAATATACTACTTATTATATCAAAAAAGGATAAAGTTTGCAATATTAAATATATATCAATAATTAATTTTAGCGAAATTTGCTTTTTTAATAATGCGATTTATGATAATGAAGTAAGCAATCATAAGCCAAATTGTCGCCCCAAACCACGCAACAGGTGACGCAATACATACCGCCGCAAACTTCAAATACGACACAAGCACAAATGCAACAAGCGAACGCATAACCAGTTCCCAAACACCGCCGAAAAACGCAATCATACTACTGCCTATACCTTGCAGAGCATTTCTGTAAACGAACAGTAAACCGAGTATCACATAGAATACACCGTTTAGAACAAGGTATTCTTTTGAAAGCGACATAACTTCATTCTGACCGCTACCGACAAACAATGCAATAAGCGGTTTTGCGAACGTAATAACAACAAATCCGCCTACAATACCGCAAACCGTTGCGATAATCGCCGCACCCGTCACACCTTTTTTAATTCTTTCAAGCTCTCTTGCGCCATAATTTTGTGCGGTGTATGTCGCAACCGCAACGCCCAATGACGCAAGCGGCTGTGTTGCAAATTGGTCTATTTTCGAGCCGGCTGTAAATGCCGCAACGGCAGTTGAACCGAGCGAATTAAGTGCCGATTGGATTACCATTGTACCGATGGCGGTTATCGAAAACTGAAACGCCATAGGCAAGCCGACTTCAAGGTGTTGCCAAGCAAATCTCCAAGAGAATTTCCAATCATGCTTTGTAAGTCTTAGAATCGGAAATTTTTTCAAACTGTATACAAAGCACAATATACCCGAAATAAATTGTGCGATGACAGTCGCCCAACCAGCACCGGCAACACCCATTTTAAATGTAAGAATAAACACAAAGTCAAGTATAATATTGATAATACTTGCGATTATCAAGAATACAAGCGGTGTTTTACTGTCACCGAGCGAACGAAGTATACTTGAAAACAAGTTGAAAAATACCGCTGCCGCAATACCTTCAAAAATTACTATTATGTAGTTGTACGAATCGTCTATAATGTCGGACGGAGTTTTCATAATCTCCAAAAGCGGTCTTGCCGCCAATACGCTTATCGCAGTCATAACAATCGTTACGGCTATACCTAAAATAATGCTTGTCGCAACGGAACGCCTTACGCCGTTTTCACTGCCTGCGCCAAATCTCTGCGCGGTTATAACCGCAAAACCGCTCGTCACACCTTGCACAAATCCCACAATCAAAAATGAGATTGAACCTGTCGCACCAACCGCTGCAAGTGCCTCAACGCTTATAGTTCTTCCGACAATAATCGTATCCGCCATATTATAAAATTGCTGAAATATATTACCTATAAGAAGCGGTACCATAAAGCTTAATATCAACTTTATCGGACTACCCTTAGTCATATCGTTAGTCATATGTAATCTCCTCTCTTTGTTTAATGCCTGAACTATTATAGCACAATGTTTTTATTTTTCAATACCTTTTTTAAAAATTATCAAATAATCGCAAAAGTTATAAAAAACTAAATATTTTTCTTGTTTTAATTGTGATTTTGTGGTACAATCGAATGGTTGTTTTTTTAAGGAGGGTAATATTATGAATAAAAAATTATTAACAAAAACACCTGTCGTCTGCGGACTCGCGATTATATGCTGTCTGCTTTGGGGAAGTGCTTTTCCTTGTATTAAAATAGGTTATCAGATGTTTAACATTCCGTCCGGTGCCATCGGCTCACAATTTCTTTTTGCCGGTATTCGTTTCACACTTGCCGGTATACTTACAATTCTTTTCGGAAGTATTTTAAGCAAAAAAATACTTGTACCGAAAAAAGAATCACTTTTTTCTGTTTTTAAACTTTCTATGGTGCAAACAGTTTTGCAGTATGTGTTTTTCTACATAGGCTTGGCAAATACATCAGGCGTAAAATCTTCTATTATAAATGCCGCAAACGTATTTCTTTCAATATTATTCGCAGTATTCATATTTAAGTACGAAAAAATGACGGTTTTAAAAGTTTTGGGATGTGTTGTAGGATTTTTAGGAGTTGTTGTAATTAACCTTGCGAACGGCGGTTTTGATATGAGTATAAAACTTTCCGGTGAAGGTGCTATATTGCTTTCAGCGGCAGCTTATGCACTTTCAGCGGGTATGATTAAAAAATATTCTAAAGATGAAAACCCTGTGGTTCTTAGCGGTTATCAGTTCTTTTTAGGCGGTATTATTCTTGTCGTTGTCGGAATAGCAACAGGCGGTAAAATTTCCGGATTTACTCCCGCATCTATCGCACTTCTTATATATATGGCGATGATTTCAGCCGTAGCATATACTTTGTGGGGAATATTGCTTAAATATAACCCTGTCGGTAAAGTTGCCGTTTTCGGTTTTACAAATCCGATCTTCGGCGTTATCCTTTCGGCTGTTTTTCTCGGCGAGAAAAATCAGGCTTTCGGTGTTCAGGGTCTTGTAGCACTTGTCCTTGTTTCAGTCGGTATATTTATGGTTAATAAATCTAAAAATTAGTTATTCTTTGGGCGGTTATTCACCGCCCATTTTTTGTTTGCTTGCCACTTAGTCGACTTCGTCATCGGCTCCCATTAATAGAGTCTTTTATACCTTTCCTGGAGGAGATGAGACACACAATGACGGAGTGGTGGCTCCGTAAGGCGGTAATCTGCCACTTATCCCCTATTTTCTGTAATTACTATTTTGTATATGAAGGCACTCCCGATGTCCCCACTTACACGCTCCGTGGGGAGCGTGACCTGTCTAACAATTCATTGTTATCCGTCTTTCCGATTTCAACTCACACGCTCCGTGGGGAGCGTGACATATGGCGTACCATATTCTACGCTATCCGAACTTGATTTCAACTCACACGCTCCGTGGGGAGCGTGACACTTCATTGTCAAACACATCTCTAACCATTTTTAATTTCAACTCACACGCTCCGTGGGGAGCGTGACCAGCACCACACGCACACCTTATTGAATACGGACACATTTCAACTCACACGCTCCGTGGGGAGCGTGACCTCTTCATTCAAAAAATATTCAAAATTCAAATCAATTTCAACTCACACGCTCCGTGGGGAGCGTGACGACATCAACACATTGTATGCGTCAATCTGTGTTATATTTCAACTCACACGCTCCGTGGGGAGCGTGACAGAAAAAGAGAATTAAAATCGGTGCTATGTACCATTTCAACTCACACGCTCCGTGGGGAGCGTGACGACATCAACACATTGTATGCGTCAATCTGTGTTATATTTCAACTCACACGCTCCGTGGGGAGCGTGACAGAAAAAGAGAATTAAAATCGGTGCTATGTACCATTTCAACTCACACGCTCCGTGGGGAGCGTGACGACATCAACACATTGTATGCGT
>ERZ773104.1405-NODE-1405-length-31950-cov-24.621696_pt1 | contig 31950 bp, 29 predicted proteins | sample MGYA00511920_ERZ773104 | MGnify/ENA primary metagenome ERZ773104 (study PRJEB29015, sample SAMEA2737857) | human gut metagenome | biome: human gut; feature: human-associated habitat; material: faeces | place: China | collected 2012 ... | reverse complement strand
CTTTCGATGTGCCGGATCGCCGGAAGATCCCGGAGGCCGACATTATCATGGAAACGAGAAAAGGCGTAGCACTCAGCTACGCCCCGGAACAGGTTGCAGTATAAGGAGGTACGACACGATGAAAGCCTATTTTTATTGCCGGGTCGCTCACGACGATAGCTTTTCCTTGGAACAGCAGGCCGCCAAACTTCGCCGTTATGCGGAACAGGCCGGGTACACCATCGTTGGTGTTGCCGCCGAGCATGGCTCTGGATTGACCCTTGACCGTCCGGCTCTGCAAGAGCTGACGGAGGCCGTTCTTGCCGGAAAGGTGGATGTAGTGCTGGTAAACAGCCTTGACCGCTTGGGGCGGGATTGGGGCATGACAAAGCAATACATCGACCTGCTGACCGAGCACAAGGTCAAGCTGCTGTGCGTGCGGGAACGGATGATGATCGACAGCTCCAGCTTTTCACCATTCTTCACATAAAAAAGCAGAGTGTCCATTACAGGATACTCAGATCCTATAAGGACACTCTGCATGGTCCCCCGACCGATTGTAAATCCGAACTTTCAATATCGGCAAAATCAATCCTCGTCTCGCCCTCTTTGTAGTTGAATGTAATAAGAATATAATCGTCAAAAATGGTAACGGCGTTTACAAAGCTGTCAATCAGCCTCCTGCGGGCGTCCAGCTTGCTTGTGTCCAGCGAACGGAAACGGCAGACGAAATAAATGACATCCTCACGGCTCACAGCCGGGTGCTTCATTTCCTCTTGGATGATTTGAAGCTCGATATCCTTTTTGCGTTCTTCCAGTTCATCAAGCCGCTGCTTGGTGGAGGCATTGATAATCCCCATCTGAATAGCGTTGAGCATATTGGTGATGCCACTCTCGGCTTCTTCCAGCTGCTTGCGGAGGGCGGGGAGTACACTGCTTTCCCGGCTCTGAATGTCCATCACGGCATCCGCCACATACTCTACAAAATTATCGTCCATGATTTTCGCCATGACCGCATTGACAACGGCGTTTTCCAACGGCAGCTTTCGGACGGTCTTGTGCTTGGCGTCACAGGCACGGTGTTTCTTGGTATTCACACAGCGGTAATAATGGTACTTCCGGCCCTTGCTGGAGCTTGTTCCGCTTTCGCCTACCATCATAGCCCCACAAGTGCCGCAAAACAGCTTTGTTGTCAAAAGATAATCGTCCTCGGCCTTGTGCCGCGCTGGGGCTTTCCGGTTTACTGCAAGCCGCTGCTGTACCCGGTCAAACAGGTCTTGCGGGACAATGGCGGGAATCCCATCGGGTGTGACGATATGGCGGTAGCTGTACTCTCCGATGTACTTCCGGTTTTTCAGTAGGCGGGCCATAAAATTAAGGTCGATTTTCTTTCCCCGCACCGTGGTAACGCCTCGTTCGCTCATATATGCAACGATTTCTTTCATCGTTGCGCCCTTGTCATACATGGTGAACATTTCCAGCACAGCAGGGGCGGTGCGTGGGTCGATCTGATACTGCATATCTTTGTCGATGATATAGCCGAAAGTCGGCGTACCGCCGTTGTACTTGCACTTTAGGGCATTTTCCGTATGGCCCCGTATGACCTTTTCGGACAGCTCGGCGGAGTAGTATTCCGCCATGCCCTCTAACATACTTTCGAGGATAATTCCCTCCGGCCCGTCTGAAATATTCTCGGTGGCGGACAGTACCTTGACGCCGTACTTGCGAAGCTGGGCCTTATAGTGGGCGCTGTCATAGCGGTTACGGGCGAAGCGGTCTAACTTCCAGACGATGATAACATCGAAAAGGCCCTTTGCGCTGTCCTTAATCATTCGCTGGAAGTCCGGGCGGTGGTCTGTCTTGGCAGACATGGCACGGTCAATATATGTCCGCAGAACGGTAATATCATTTTTCTTGCAATAGGCCATACACTCCCGAAGCTGGCCCTCTATGCTTTCTTCCCGCTGGTTGTCGCTGGAATAGCGGGCATAAATCACGGCTTTCATGTCGTTTCCTGTCCCTCCTCCATGATGCGGAATAACGCCTCTTTCAGACGCTTATTGACTGGTGCTTGTGGGTCAAAGCACATTTCGATAAAATCCCGCAACTCTTGATTCTGAATGTTCTTGCCTTTCAGCCGCTCCGGCTGGTAATCATACAGCTTGCCCCGCGGCTCATCTGTGCGGCAATAGAGATAATCCATCGACACATCGAAGTAATCCGCATATTTCAAAAAGACCTCCGGTGAAGGTGTGGATTGTCCGGTTTCAAATCGGTTGATACGGGATTGCTGGACGCCTAAAATCTGCGCCATTTGCACCTGTGTCAGCCGGATGCCCTCTCGCAAGGAACGCAGCCGCTTTCCGATTTGCTCCATATAAAATCACTCTCCTTGCAGATAAAATATCACAAATAAGCATAGAAGTAAATACTGATTTTGAAATTAATAATTACTGTGCAGCGTCAGCACTTTGTGGCTGACGCTGCTTGATAACTGAAAAAGCACGCCCTCCGACTCCTGTCAATGGCGGCTTGCCGTTCATCTCAACCATTGACAGGGGACAGAGGGCGTGCATGGTAAAAATTTTTTCGGCATGAGATAACACGGAATAATGCGATATAACTGCATATAACGTCATATAACACAACATAGCCCATTCGTTCATAAACTGTTTACTTTTCGGCGTATTGACAAACTTTTTTGCATAAATTATACTGTAATTGCCGCAGAGCTATTTTATAACATGAATGAGAACAACTAACAACTCAAGAGGAACGCTGCTTTCAAGCAGCAAAGTAAAGGACATGGGCGGTGCTATGAGCCGCCCAAATTGGCAGGGCATGGGAAAGTGGTTGCTGTACGCAATCCCATTAAATGCCCGAAAGACGGAGATGGAATACGGCTCCAATTCTGTATTCCGATATAACATTGAATTATCGTGAACGGGTTTTGCGCGTCGGAGGTGGATAGCAACAACTATTCACCCAAGGCGTATTTCACGATAAGGAGGTGGTCGCTATGGTATATGTTCTTTTTTCGCATACCCTTTCGCACCGATACCATAGTCCCCAGCGACGCAATTTCCAATGCGCCACCTCCGGCGTCAAACCCAACTAAATTGTAATCTGTAATCCGAGGACCGAGCTTTGGCTATTTATCTGCCAAAGCAAAACCCGGATTATAGAGTCGAATTAGCAGAGCTGATAAACGGATACTTAGCCGAACGGGAATGGAGTCCCGCACGGCTGGCAAGAGAATCCGGTCAGTCCAAAGCGACTATCAGCAGAATTACAAATTACAAGAACGGAAACCCCAAATACCAGCCATTGTTGAGGACGATACAGGCAATCGCCCTGGCGCTGAAGCTCTCCCGCGAACAAAGGAAAGAACTGTTTGACACGGCTTTCCCGGAGTTCCGCGTATGGGAGGAGGCGGCAGAGCAAGGCTATACTGTGGACGAAACCAACGATATTCTGTATGAGAAAGGTCTCCCATTACTGACAACTGAACGATAAACCGAAAGCCGACGCCCTATACAGCACATGGGCATCGGCTTTTTTGCGCTCTTTTTAAGTGTTTCACGCATGAAACAACATTTGAAAGTTTCTTTGCTATGATAGGCACAACACAAGGCCGCGTGTTATGTACCTGTCAACCGATGGATGGCGCATTGCGCCGTAAGAAAGGATTTAACAATGAAGCTGACTGATTTGATCGTTTCCCCTAAGAGCCTTGGGGACAAGCTGTGGCTGGTGGATGTCTCTCCGGCCTACGAGTACAAGGATGGTAAGCGTACCGATACCGTCCTCGGCTATCGCTACTCTGTTGCCCTGCCCGAAAAGGGCTTGGATAAAGTCGATGTACGCATTGACGGACAGCAGCAGACAGAGGCCCCGAATGGCTATGTGGAAGTGCGCTTTGATGGGCTGGAAGTGTTTATTTACTGGTCCAAGGGTGACTACCATGTGGGGGCAAAGGCAACCGGAATCCATATCGTGAATCCGAAGCCCTGACCCATTGGGCGGCGCTGGGGCGCAGACGGGGAACAGATATTTTTCCTCAAGAAAAATATCCCCCGGCGGCAGCGCCAGCGCCGCCCGCTTGCCATAAGGGTTAGTATTACCCTTATGGCAACCATGTAGCATGTAGCAATCACAAAGGAGCCTGACATGGAGAACAATACACAATCCCGCAAGTGGGCGCTGGTCATCAATAACCCATTGGAAGCCGGACTTGACCACGCTGCTATCCGGGAAATCCTATATCGCTTTTCTCCGGCCTATTTCTGCATGGCAGACGAGATAGCGACAACCGGAACCTATCACACGCATATTTTCCTGTTTTCTCCCTCGCCCATGCGCTTTTCCACGGTCAAAAACCGTTTCTCCACGGCGCATATTGAGAAAGCATACGGGAGCGCAAAGGCAAACCGGGCCTACATTCTCAAAGAGGGGCATTGGGCCGATACCGATAAGGCGGAAACTTCGGTTTCCGGCACCTTTGAGGAATGGGGAGACCTCCCCGCCGAAAAGGAGGAAGAGGCCCCGGAAATGTTCAAGCTCATTCAAGACCTCCGGGCCGGAAAGTCCGTTATGGAAATCATCGAGGATAATCCAAAACTTGCTTTCCGTATTCGGGAGATTGAAACCCTCCGTCAAGCCATTTTGGAGGAAAAGTACAGCGCCGAAAACCGGGCGCTGGAAGTGACCTACCTCTACGGCGCAAGCGGAACGGGAAAAACACGGGGCATTTTCGAGAAGCATGACAGGAAAAGCATTTGCCGTATCACCGACTACGGCGGCAGGAACGGCGTCCGCTTCGACGCCTATCATTGTCAAGATGTACTGGTGCTGGAGGAATTTCATTCGCAAATCCCCATCAGCGCCATGCTCAATTATCTGGACATCTATCCGCTGACACTTCCTGCACGATACACCGACAGAATCGCTTGCTATACCAAAGTCTATATCACCAGCAATATCCCCTTAGAGGAACAGTACCGGGATATTCAGCGGTATCAGATGGAGACATGGCGGGCGTTCCTCCGGCGGGTGCAGAATGTCATTGAGTATCTGCGGGACGGCTCCACCGTCCAGCACAAGAAAGGGGGCTTTCCCTGTGACACAAAATGAAAAGTTTCAAATTCAGAGAAGAAATACACTCCGTAACCTGTGGCAGAAATTGAGCGGAACGCCGGATTTCCCCGTAAAGCTGGTGCTGGCTGCGCTGTACCTCATGGGTGCTGCGTATGTCTGCGTCAAGCAAGCGGCGTGGCGCACGCTGGCGGGCAATATCCCTCTGCTCTCTCCGCTGCTCAAGGCCGCGATGGAACACGCCTTGCTTGCCTATCTGCTGGCGGGCGCTGCGGCGCTGCTGGCGCTCCTGCTCTATCCCTTTGGCAGGCGGGCGGCAAAAGACCAGCTTCAATGCATCGGGTTGGTAAACCACGCGGGAGTGCCGCCCGACCTGCTCCGCAAACGCCGTGATAAGGATAATCCCCGCGTTACGGTGTGGGAGTTTCGGAACAACAGTATTCCCTTGCAGGAGTGGGAGAAGCGACAAGCGGCCATTGAAACGGCGCTGGGGCTTACCATCGTGAAGCTGGCCTACGCCAAGGGCAAGAGCCGTGTGCTGGTGTATGCTGTCTCTGCTGGTGACGATTTGCCGGAAGTCCTGAAATGGAAAGACAGTTATCTTTCCCCTAAGAGCTTTGTGCTGGTGCTGGGGGAAAGCTACACCGGCCCTGTGACGGTCAACCTCGCGCACATTCCGCATATCCTCTTGGGCGGCTCCACGGGCAGCGGAAAAAGCGTCCTGCTGAAACTACTGCTTATGCAGGCGCTCCATAAGGGCGCAGAGGTCTACATTACCGATTTCAAGGGCGGCGTGGATTTTCCCAAGGTCTGGCACGAGAAATGCCGGATGTGCTTCACGGAGGAAAATTTGCGCTATACCCTCGATCAACTTGTAGCGGTGCTGGAATACCGCAAGAACGCGTTTAAGGCGCTGGGCTGTCCAAACATTGACGCCTACAACGAGATTGCGGAGCGTCCCCTTCAAAGGCTCATATTTGCCTGTGACGAGGTGGCGGAGATGTTAGACAAGACCGGTGCCGACAACGAGCGGAAGAAACTGCTGGCGCAAATCGAAAACAAGCTCTCCACCATCGCGCGGCAGGGGCGGGCGTTCGGCATCCATCTCATTCTTGCCACGCAGAGGCCGGATGCGACCATCATCCCCGGTCAGATACGCAACAACATGGATTTCCGTGTTTGCGGCAGGGCGGACAGCGTGCTTTCTCAAATTATTCTCGACAACACCGGCGCCGCCGATCAGATACCCAAGGATGCACGGGGCCGTTTCATCACCGGAGACGGTACGGTGTTTCAAGGCTACCTGTTCGACGAGGGGCAGCTTTAACGGGGTGATACCATGCCGCGCAGAAAGAAGCCCAATGACTACGGCACAGGGATTCCCTATCACGAGGTAGAGGCCCTTGCCCGTGTCCTGCTCCCGGAAATCCAAGCGTTCTTTGAGAGCGAGGACGGGCAGCGGGAATATGCCGAGTGGAAAGCAAAGCAGCAGGCCGAACAAGAGAACAAGGTATAACAGAGGCGGGAACATCTTAACCGATGCTCCCGCCTTGTTATACTTTTAACTGCTCTCATTCTATACCTAAGAATCAACAATGTCAAAAGGAAAGTAAAAAAAGTCATTACTATGAGCTAAGCCGAAAATAATTCGGTATTTACCAACAGATAGTTGGTCATAGTCCGTCAGAAAAAAATCTACATTCATTGTCTCTCCTGATGGGATGTAAAGAAGATTATCTGTATCTCTTATATGAGGGGATTTTTTTACAATAACCCATGTTTCATTAATATTTTGTTCGAGATATGGCAGATAGAGTTCCGGGCTATTATCGCTATGATTTGTTATGCAAAGAGATATCTGCTTAGTATCAATAGTGTATTGTGCTTGCACAGCCTGAATAGAGAATCCGCTTACCGGGGTCAAATTTTGATAAGGGGATTTGGGGGATTGAGAGGTTTTAATTAAATAGAACAAAAGAATACACAAGATGACTGTTGGGACAATGGCAAAGACTCTTTTTTTCATGGTATACTCCTTCCTTTTTCCTCCGTCCATCACCGTTTACTTCTTCACTTTTAGAATATTCCAAACTGTTGATATTGTTAGTTACACCTATATAGACGCTAAAATTTTTATAATGTTCCCATTTTTATCATCATAGCGAAAAATATAAGCAAAGGCAAGGACAAGAATTGTCCCTGCCTTTGCTTACTATAGTACATTTTCAATAGAAATGATAAATCCGAACACATTACCAACTTGGATAATGTAGTTCGGATTATCATTACTTGGTCCGAGTGGCGAGACTTGAACTCACGGCCTCTTGACCCCCAGTCAAGCGCGCTACCAACTGCGCCACACCCGGATGATGTGTACTGCTCAATGTCAGCTTAGATAGAATAGCACACCAGTCCGGAAAATGCAAGCCCTAATTTGAAATTTTTTCAAAAATTTTGTCGAGACCTCACCACGGGACTTCTTCATCCGCGCGCAGATAGAAGTGTCCGGCCTGCGGCGTGACGCCGGCGTTGGAAAACAGCTCTTCGAGCGTAACGAACTCGTAGCCCTGCTCACTAAGAACGTCGATGGTCTGAAGTGCGGCCTCGACACTCGTGTCATATGGGTCGTGCAGGAGAACGATGTCGCCGCTTTTGGCGTTTTCGATGATGTGGTGCGCGACGAGGTCCCTGTTGCGCACGCTCCAATCCATCGTGTCGATCGTCCAGTAGATGAGCGGGACGGAGACGGCGCTTTTGAGTGCGTCGCTCGCAAAGCCCCAGGGCGGGCGCAGCCAGTAGTCACCGTCGCCGAGGATGGCGCGCAGCGTCTCGTCCGTTTTCTGGATTTCGGCGAGTGCAGCGGCGTCAGCGCTGTCAAGACGGATGTGCGTGTAGCTGTGGCCGCCGACCTGATGGCCTTCGTCTTTCATGCGGCGGACGAGATCTTCGTTGCCCGCGATCTGCTCGCCGATGAGGAAGAACGTCACGTGCGCGCCGCGCTCCTTGAGCCCGTCAAGGAGGGTGGCGGTCGTCTGCGGGGAGGGGCCGTCGTCAAAGGTCAGCGCAATGCAGCGCCGCAGTTGGGATGGGGCCGAGACGGCGACAGCTTGGCCGTCTTTGGCGCAGGAAAAGCAGAGTGCAAGAAAAGTCAACAAAAACAGCAGCAAGAGCGCGAAACGTCGTTTCAAGATCATCACCTCAGGCTCTATTTTACGCAGCAGGCGGACAAAAAAGACCAAGCTGTATGACGGATGATGGAAAAAGTTTGTAAAAAGGCACCGAAAACGCGAATTCCGCTTGCATACGGCGCGAGGATATATTATAATCCAAACATGCTGAATACTAATAGGAAAGGAATATCCTATGGAGAGCAAAAAGTTAGAAGCGCTGCTGATGGCGGTAGACCTCGGCAGCTTTACCAAGGCGGCGGAGGTGATGGGCTACACGCAGTCCGGCCTGACGCACATGATGAATTCCCTCGAACGCGAGGTCGGCTTCACGCTGCTCGAGCGCGGGCGCGGCGGCGTCCGACTGACGAAGGACGGCGAGCGTGTAGCGCCCGCCATCCGCGAATTTTTGCAGGCCAACGCGCGGCTTGACAGCACGATCGCGCAGGTGGCGTCCTCGCGCAGCGAGGTCATCCGCGTGAGTGCGTTCGCCAGCATGGCCATGCACTGGCTGCCGAGCATCATCCGCCGCTTTCGTGAGGAGCGGCCCGACGTTGACGTCGACATCCGCATGGCGGATCATATCCGCAGCCCCTATGAGCTTTTGGCGCAGGGAAAGATGGACGTCATCTTTGTCAGCCATCAGGAAGAGGAGAGTGGCTACGAGTGGATCCATCTGCAAGACGACACGATGTATGCCGTGCTGCCCAAGGACTATCCCATCGACGGGCGCACGGGGTATCCGCTGAGCGAGTTCGACGGGCGTGACTTCATCATGCCTGCGCAGGGCTTTGACAAGGACATCATGCGCATCTTCAACCGCGTGGGCGTCAAGCCGCACATCCTGCCGACGGCAGTGGACGACCCGACGGTCATCAGCATGGTCGAGCACGGTCTCGGCGTGAGCATGATGACGGAGCTGACGCTGCGCGGCCGCGGAGATGGCGTGCTGCTTGTGCCGGTGGAGCCCAAGTCGGCGCGCGAGCTCGGCATGGCCGTGCGCGCGGGCGAGGGGCGGCAGGCGTCGCTCCAGCAGTTCCTTGAGTGCGCGCAGACGGTGCTCGCCGAGCTGGAGCCCAAATGAAAAAAGACTTGTAACGCGGCGCAAAAACGGGTAAAATAATCGATACGACTCGAAAAGGAGAAAAAGGTTTTCCATGCTGACGTTCAAACCCGTTGCGCAGCGGGATCTTTCCCGCCTGCGTCGCTATTATAAGAATTGCAACTACCAATTATGCGAGTATTCCGCACTCGTCAAGCTGATGTGGCGCGGGCACCTGCACCCGCAGTATGCCGAGGCGGCGGGCTGCCTGATCGTGAAAAACTGCATCGACGGCAAGCCCTGCTTCGACTATCCCGTGCCGGGACCGGACGGCGATGAGGAGGCCGCGCTCTGCGCCATTGAGGATTATTGCGTGGAGCAGGGCATCTCGCTCGAGCTGTCCGTCGTGCCGCAGGAGAAGACGGCGAAGCTCTTAGAGCGCTATCCGCGCTTCCACCTCAACAATTTTCGTTCCTGGCGCGACTATATTTACGAGGCGAACGATCTGCGCGAGTTCCCGGGCCGCCATTACAGCGGCCAGCGCAACCACGTCAACAAATTCCGCAAACTCTATCCCGAGGCGCAGTTCCGTGCGCTGGGGAAGGATGATCTGCCGCTGATCGAGCGCTTCTGGCAGGACTATACGGAGGTGTTTGAAAAGACCTCGCAGTCGGCCAAGCAGGAGTTGGCGCTTGCCAAGACGATGCTGCGCCTGACGGGCGCGTCGTGGCTCTATGTCGGCGGTATGGAGTACGAGGGGCGGCTCATTTCTATCGCGATGGCTGAGCGCTGCGGCGAGACGCTGCACGTCCACATCGAAAAGGCGCTCTACGGCTACGAGGGCGTCTATCCCGCGACGGTGCAGGAGTTCGCCCGCTGCTACGCCGTGGACGGCGTCAGGTATTTGAACCGTGAGGACGATGCGGGCGACCGCGGCCTTCGCACCTCGAAGCTTCAATACCTGCCGTGCAAGCTCGCGGAGAAGTTCTGCTTTGATGTGAAAAACGAGCTGGAGGACTTGGACGAGATCCCGACGCTCAAGACCGAGCGCCTGACACTTTCGGCCTTTACCGACAAGGACCGCGAGGCCTACAACGCGCTTTGCCTCGACGATGAGCGCAACAAGTGGTGGGGCTACGACTACCGCACCGACTGGAAGGGTGAAGACTTAGACTCTTATTTCCTCGACGTTGTGCGAGAGGACTTTGCCAAAAAGCGCGCCATCAACTTTGCCATCCGTTTAGACGGCAAGTGCATCGGTGAGGTGCTGCTCTACCGTTTCGACGGCAAGGGCGGCGCGGAGGAAGGCTGCCGCATCGCGCCGGAATACGGCGGACAGGGCTACGGCGTCGAAGCGTTCCGCGCCGTGGCCGAATGGGGACTCTACCAGCGCCACCTGGGACACGTCGTCGCCAAGTGCTTCAAGGAGAACGACGCTTCTTATAAAATGCTTTCTTCCTGCATGAGGAAGAAGGGAGAGGATGAGAAGTTCTTTTACTTCAACAAAGAAGTTTGATATTTGTTCCCGCACTGTGCGGGAACGGCAATAAGGGGGGCTATTCTCTTTCCGCGAAAAGAGAATAGCCCCCCTTACACCCCCCAAGAGAAAGGGTTTTGATTGGCAGTCTCAGGCTTGAACAGCCTTTATGCCTCCGGAATGCAACTGCTTGCCAAGTATTGTATCTAAACGATTTGATTTGCTTCTATCTTCGCTGTCGCTTTGCCTGCGATTCGTTAGCCTTACGCAACTGCGTTCTACTTTGGTATCAACCTTGCTTTTGCCTGCCAAGGCGGCATTGCTTTGCTCGCCGCAATATTTGCACTATCGTTAGTAGGCGATTACACCGCACTAAAAGAAGATGAGCAGAGCGGCAGCGGATAATAGAAGCAGAGACAAGTCGTATAGCAGAGCCAATGGCGGCGAGCGTAGCAATGCCGCCACGCAGGCAGTGCAATCGGCAAGCGCTGCACCCCTTCAAGCCACAGGCTGCCAATGTGAATCCCTTTCTCTTGGGGGTCAAAGGGGGATATTCTCTTTCCGAGGAAAGAGAATATCCCCCTTAATCGCTCCCCTGCGCGTCGCAGGGAAAATCTGCCGCCCGCGCGGCATAAAATTTCTGCTCATGAGCATAATAAGGAAAATTATGTGGCGGAGGGCGGTTATGGAGCTTTTTTCGGCAAACTACGAGGAAAACACCCGCGCGCTGGATGATCTGCTTGGCGTGGGGCGGTGCTTTGATATGATCTCGCGCGACTTGTATGTCGGCGGCAGGCGGGCGCGGCTGTGGGTGGTGGACGGTTACGGCGACGACGCGGTTATTGAGCGGATGCTGAGCTTCTGGCTGCCGCTCAGAGACGTTAGCGACGCGCAGACGATGCAGCAATTCATCGACCGATACATCACATTCAACGAGGTAAACGCCGAGAAAAGTGTCAAAAACACGGTGACAAGCGTATTTTTGGGCAAGATGGCGTTGCTGGTCGAGGGCTATGACGAGTGCGCGCTGATCGACGCGAAGCAGTATCCCGCGCGCGGGGTGGAGGAGCCGTCGTCGGGCAAGGTGCTGCGCGGCGCGCACGACGGCTTCATCGAAACGCTTGTCGCCAACGCGGCGCTGCTGCGCCGCCGCATTCGCGACCCGCAGCTTACGCTCGAAGGTCACAAGGTGTCGGACTGCTCGCGCGCGGACGTGGTGCTCTGCTATTTGGAAAACAAGGTCGACAGAAAGCTGCTCGACGAGGTGCGGCAGAAGCTTGCAAAGATCGATGTGCGCTCGGTCTCGATGAGCCAAGAGAGCATCGCTGAGGCGATGATGGGCAAGAAGCAGTGGTGGACGCCGTTTCCCAAGGTGCGATACACTGAGCGGCCCGACGCCGCGACGGCCTGCGTCATGGAAGGTGACATCGTCGTGCTCGTGGACAACTCGCCCGCGGCGATGATCCTGCCGACGCACTTTTTCGACTTTGTGCAGGAGGCAAACGACTTCTACTTTCCGCCGCTGATCGGGACGTATCTGCGCATCCTGCGCATCGTGGTGTTCCTGCTCACGATGTTCATCACGCCCGTGTGGTTCCTGCTTGTGAAGGACCCGTCGCGCACGCAGGCAGGGCTTGAGTTTTTAGCCATCGACAGCCACTATTCCGTGCCGTTGCTCGTGCAGCTTCTGCTGGCGGAGTTCATTGTCGATCTATTGAAGCTCGCCTCGCTCAACACGCCGGATGTGTTCTCAAACTCGTTCAGCATGCTCGGCGCGCTCGTGCTCGGCGATTTCGCCGTGCAGGCGCACTGGCTCGTGCCGGAGGTGCTGGCCTACATGGCGTTCGTCGCCATCGCGAACTTCGCCCAGCCGAGCTATGAGCTCGGCTATGCCTTCAAGTTGCTGCGGCTGATGCTGCTGCTGTTTGTCGGCGTGCTGGACTGGATCGGGCTGGTGCTCGGCTGCATCGTGATCGTCGTGCTGCTCGCGACGACAAAACCGATCGTGGGGAAAGGGTATCTCTATCCGCTCTGCCCGCTCGACAAAAAGGCGCTGCTTGCGCTGCTGGTGCGAAAGCCCATCAGCCGCGACAACACCTGAGAACAACAAAAAAGGCACCCTGCGAAAGCAGGATGCCTTTTTCTTGTTGGTTCATGCGCACAGATGTGCGGCACGAGAAAGTCGTGAGGGATTTTCGATTAGAAAATACCCTGAGCCATCATGGCGTCGGCGACCTTCTGGAAGCCAGCGATGTTAGCACCGGCGACCAGGTTGTAGCCCAGGCCATAGCGCTCGGCAGCCTCAACAGAAGCATCATAGATGTTCTTCATGATGGACTCCATCTTGGCGTCGACTTCCTCAGCGCTCCAGTAGATACGCTGAGCGTTCTGAGCCATTTCGAGCTCGGAGACGGAAACGCCGCAGGCGTTAACAGCCTTGGAAGGAGCGACGGTGAGGTTCTTCTGCTCCATCAGGAAAGCGAGAGCATCGTTGGTGGTGGGCATGTTGCCGACCTCGATGTAGTAGGGAACACCGGACTCGGCGATCTTCTTCGCCCACTCCATGTTGACGTCGTTCTGGGTGGCGGCGGGCATGTAAACGTCAACGTCCTTGACGCCCCAGCACTTCTGACCCTCGACGAACTCAACGCCGAACTTGTCAGCGTAGGGCTTGCAGTGCATCGGATCCTTGGCGCGCATCTCGAGGATGAAGTTGAGCTTCTCTTCGCCGCAGACGCCATCGGGGTCGTGGATGTAGCCGTCGGGACCGGCGAAGTAGGTGACCTTACCGCCGAGCTCGTCGATCTTCTTCATGATGCCCCAGCCCACGTTGCCGTAGCCGGACATGGCGACACGGATGCCCTTGACTTCCTTGCCGTCGTGCTTCAGGACTTCGCGCAGATAATAGACAGCGCCGAAACCGGTAGCCTCGGGACGGAGGATGGAACCGCCGGTGCAGACAGCCTTACCGGACATAGCACCGAACTCGGCAGCGCCGACGATGCGGCGATACTGGCCGTACAGATAACCGACCTCGCGGCCGCCGACACCAACGTCACCAGCGGGGCAGTCGATGTCCTGACCGATGTGACGATGGAACTCGGTCATGAAAGCCTGGCAGAAGCGCATGACTTCGCCGTCGCTGCGGCCGATGGGGGAGAAGTCGGAACCGCCCTTGGCACCGCCGATGGGCAGGCAGGTCAGAGCATCCTTGAAGGTCTGCTCGAAGCCGAGGAACTTGATGATGGAAAGGTTAACGTTGGAAGCGAAACGCAGGCCGCCCTTGTAGGGGCCGAGGGCCGCGTTGTACTGCACGCGGTAACCACGGTTGACGTGATACTGAAGGTTATCGTCCATCCAGACAACACGGAACTCGATGGTGCGCTCGGGCTCGACCATGCGCTCAAGCAGGCAGGCCTTCTCGTACTCGGGGTGGGCGTTGATGACCGGCTCGAGGGAAGACAGGACTTCTTCGACGGTCTGCAGGAATTCGGGCTCATTCGCGTTCTTGGCCTTGGTCTCGGCAAGAACTCTCTCAATGTAAGCGTTCATGATAAGTAGCCTCCTCTAAAATTACCCTGAAAATCAGGGCTTGATGGTTCAGCCATCTTGTCTATGAGTTTATCACCAAAGGAAAAAATTCTCAAGCAAAACGCTATTGGCGCTGTGCAAGAAATTCTTTCTGACTTTTTGTGCATTTGGCAGAAAAATGGACAAAAAACTTTAACTTTTTTAATAAAACATATTAGATTGATGCAAGCCAACTTTCAAAGCGGTCATTTTATCGAGAAAAACTGCTCATAATCTTGCATTTTTGTGCAATGCATTCCAAAAAGAGATAGGGGTGTCGCCACCCCTATCAAAATTTGTAATAGAAAGTGCTTTGCCGCCGCTTTACGGCATTTCCTGTGCGTTTTCGACGGGATCCGCGCTGTCCTCAGTCGAAACGCTCGTTTCTACGGGCGGTGCGCTCTGGGCGCTGCCATCCAGCAGCTCGACGTCGGACGCTTCGATCCAGTTTTCCGTGACGTAGCCGTCGCGGTAGTAGACGCACACGCGGTCGCCGACGTTCAGCAGCGGCGCATAGGCGACCTCAGCCGCGCTCATGCGCACGGAGAAGGCGCTCTCGCCGTCAAAGCGCAGGAAGTAGATGCTGTTGCCATCTACGACTGCCGTGCGGATCTCGGCGATCGTGCCCTCGACGCTCTTATAATCGCTCGGCGTGACGTCGATGGATCCCTGATCGTCGGAGATGAGGTTATTTTTGAGCAGCATTTGACGGTAGTTCGCCTCGCAGTCGGCGAGCGTCGCGCCGGTGGCGACGATCTGGTACTGGTTGACATTGACCATCGCGTACATCTTGACGAGCTCGCTCGCGTCCTTGAGCGCCATGAAGTACGTCGGCTGCTCGGCGACGTTCAGCAGCAGCGGGAACGTCGCGTTATAGCGCAGGTTCTGCACCTGACCCTCGGCGCTGTCCATCGCGCTGTACTCCGTCGCGCCCGCGCAGGGATAGTATTTCGTCTCCTTCGTGCGCTGGTTGGAGAGCAGGAAGCCGATGTTGCTCTCGTCGCCGCCGACGCTCGTCACACCCGTGTAGAGGTAAACGTCGTCACCTTCAGCAAGGTAGTTGTAGCCGTCGGTCGTGACGGTCACGTCGCGCTGGCCGAAGATGGAGTTCCAGAAGCCGTTGTGATACTGGCCGTAATAGTCGTACTGCTCGATGATGAGCTCGGCAGAGTAGACGTGGTCGACCCATGCGGGCGGCTCTTCATAGTATTCGCTCTCGCCCGTGATGGCGTTGACGAGCACCGCGCCGTGGTTGTCCGTGCCGCCGAACAGGCCGATGGTCTTTTCCTTCTTGGCGCAGACCCAGTAGGGCGTGCCGTCCTCGTCGATCTCGAAGACCGGCTCTTCAAACATATAGGTCGGGTACGCAAAGCGCAGGTGGCGGTAGAGGTTGCGGGAGAAATGCTCGGCGGTCGTGTACTTCATGCCGTCATCCAAACGCACGACCTCGACGTTCTGCGTGACCATGTCGATGATGAGGTAGGCGGGCAGCCCCTCCGAACGGTTGTTGAACCACTTGATGATGTCGCCGTAGCGCAGCGGCGTGACGCGCACGGGGCGGCCGTGGTAGTTGATCTGCGTGTAGTTTTCCGCGACCTCGAACTGCGAGACCATGTCTGCCAGTTCGCCGAGCTTGCGGTCGCCGAGCTTTTCGGCGCTGTCGCGGTCGAGCATCGGGATGCGGTCATACGAGACCTCTTCAATTTCGCTTGCAAAGCTGCCGCTCTCGATCGGCAGCAGCGCCTGATAGTCCTTGGCTCGCAGCACGACCCACGACGTCAGCGCGCCGACGAGCGCTGTGACGATGAGCGCCGCCACGACAAAGAAGGGCACGGTGCACTGCTTTTTGACGAACGTGAAGTAGCCCTTGGCCCCCGTGCCCTGAAAGCCGGAGGTGAAGAGCGCGCAGATGCAGTACGTGACGCAAAGCAGCAGCACGAAACCGTAGAACTCTTCAGCATGCAGGTTGATGGCGGGCATCTGCACGTAGAAGAAGACTGCGCCGACAAGCAGCGTGACGAGCGTGTTGACCGCGATGCGGCCGCCCTTGCTGCCGATCGACTTGCGGGGCTTGCGCTCGCGTTTGGGCTTGGGCGCGGCGTTCGGGTCGAACTGAAAGCCGCCGGCGTCCGAGCCGGAAAATTTGATATCCATAGAATATTTCCTTTCTGATGAAATGGGAACGGTGCTTATTTTTATAGTATACCGTGATTGCCCCATAAAAACAAGGGCGGGGCAAAAATCGTACGCCGGCGGCTTGAATAGTGAAAATGCGAGAGCGGAAAAGCGATTGTGCATATCACACGGAAAAAGTGGTCGATGGGTTGTATACAGTGGCTAAAAATGCAATTTGCCGCAACTTGGACTTGCTATTTTCACTTTGCCTCGCTATCATGGCGGTAGAGCGGCATGCGCGTGCCGCCCAATATCGAACGAAGGAGAATTTGTATGAAAAGATTGTCTCTGAAAGCAACGTCCCTGATCCTGGCACTTGTTCTCGCGCTCAGTCTCTCCGTCACCGCCTTCGCAGATGATAACGCCGCTTCGATGACCCGCGCCGAAGTGACGCAGGAGGTCATCAAAAACATGGGCCTCGCCGCACAGGCGGAAGCGAGCGCCAAGGATGCGAGCGCATTCAAGGATGTTGTCGAGGGCAGCAAGTTTGAAGGCGCGATCAACCTCGCCTACTCCAAGGGCATTGTCAACGGCGTCAGCAAGGACGCATTTGCGCCCGACGCAGCCGTTACGCAGTTGGAAGCGGCCGCGATGATCCTGCGCAGCACCGGTCTGGACAAGGCACTGCTGAAGGATTGGCCCGCGGACTATGACGATATGGCTGTCTGGTCCGGCCTGATGGACGGCCTGACCTACGAGGCGTCCAAGCCCGTGACGACGGCGATGCTCGAGCAGATGCTCAAGAATGCCGCGGCGATCGCGGACAAGCCGGTCATCGGCATCAGCTGGTCCTACAACGGCCAGAATTACGACTCCCACAAGACGATCTTCAAGACCGTCGGCGCTATCCCCGTCGAGCTCGATCAGGTGACGAGCACGGCCGTGAAGTACGATGCCGAGGGCAAGATCGAGTCCGCGTATCTCGAAGAGAGCGGCATGCTCAAGCAGGAATACGCTGACAAGGTGAAGGAAAAGGATCTCACGGCCAGCAACGTCGGCGCTGTGATGCAGGCCATCGACGGCGTCTTCTTCACCGGCGGCGAGGATGTGAGCCCGTCCCTGTTCAAGGTCCCCGAGAAGGAAAAGAACGAGGGCGAAGAGATCAACGCCACGCGCGATATCTCCGACTACATGCTCATGGCCTACTGCCTTGAAAAAGACGTGCCGACGTTCGCGGTCTGCCGCGGCGAGCAGGTGATGTCCATCGTCTCCGGCTGCACGTTCATCCAGGATATCCCCAACTACTATAAGGAGCAGGGGAAGACCTACAACGATACGCACAGAATGCCGGCCGACGCGCCTGACCGCACCTATGCCCGCCACGATGTGACCATCAATAAGGACGCCTCCAAGTGGCTCTATAAGATCGTCGGCTCTACGGAGCTGAAGAACGTTTCCTCCTGGCACCACCAGGCGGTCGGCGGCGTTGAGGGCACGAACCTCACCGTCGTCAGCACGGCGACGTATGACGGCGTGGAAGTCATTGAAGCGGTCGAGCGTCAGGACAAGACCTTCTGCCTCGGCGTGCAGTTCCACCCCGAGAATGACTGCAAGTTCGTGCTTTACACCAAGACCCCCGAAAAGGCCCTGTGCGACTATGAGACCTGCCTGAACTTCTTCGAGATGCTGGTCGAGTACGCGGGCAAGTAAGGACACGTACCGTACAACAGAATGCATAGAAAAAGGTCCCGTCTTCGGACGGGACCTTTTTGATGTATTGTAATTGTTTACGACGCCTTCTGCACTTTCAGGATCTTCACCGCCTCGCGGGCGGCGGCACCGGCGTCTTCGGCGTAGTAATCCGCGCCGATCTCGTCGCAGAAGCTCTGGCTGATGGGCGCGCCGCCGATCATGACCTTGATCTGATTCTGTAAGCCGCGCTCATGGACGAGCTTGACGACCTCGCGCATTTCTCCCATCGTGGTGGTCAGCAGCGACGAGCAGGCAATCACGCCGCAGTGATTCTCCACGGCGGTGCTGACGAACTGCTCCGCCGACGTGTCTACGCCGAGGTCAAAGACCTCGATGCCGCTGCCCTCCATCATGATCTTGACGAGGTTTTTGCCGATGTCGTGCATGTCGCCCTTCACGGTGCCGAGGCACACGCGGCCGACGGGCTCGGTGCCCTCGCCGACCATCAGGGGCTTCAGAAGCTCCGTGGCGGCGGACATGCAGCGCGCGGCCATGAGCATTTCGGGAACGAACGCGCGGTTGGCGGAGAACGCCTCGCCGAGGCGGTTCATGCCGACGATCATGCCCTCGGAGAGAATGTCGCCCGGCTCGTGGCCTTCGTCGAGTGCCTGCTGGCAGAGGGTGAGCAGCTTTTTCTGCTGGCCGCGCTCGAGCGCGCGGGCGATGTTCTCGAACACATCGGCGGACTCCTGCGCGGAGGTTGCGGCCTGCACCACCTCGGCCTTTGCGGCACCAATCTCACGCTTCGGCACGGCGGGGAGCGGCGTGACGGGGATGTGCAGCCCCGCGTTGTACTCGTTCACGGCCTGATCGAGGTACTGATCCACGTGCGGGAAGACCGTACCGGCAAGGCCATAGGTGATCGAGGGGATAAAGTGCCCGCCGGGGCAGCAGCGCGCGAGCGCGTCCCTTGCGTAGGCGAGAATTTCATCGGGCTGCGCGTCCGCACGGTCGATGGCCGCGCCAAAGCCACCCATAAGCGTGAGCTTGCCGCTTAAGTGGCGCTGGAGGGCGGGAATGTCGTTTTCCGGCAGTGTACCCTGCCAGACCTGAATGCCGATCTCGGCCATGTCGTCCACGATGGGGACGAGGTACGAGTCGGCGTGGTGGATGGCGATGACGCCGCGCGAGCGGATGTAGCCATAAAAGCGGCGGTAGGGCTCCTTGAAAAACTCGCGCCACATGTCGGGCTTCATAAAGAGGGCATTTTTCGTGCCCCAGTCATCGTGGGAGAAGATGACATCGGGCTGCAAGCCGTCGATCAGACGGCGGACATAGTCAAGACGGTACTGCGTGATCGTCTCGATGAGCGCGTGCATCTCGTCGGGATGCTCGTAGAGCGCGGTCAGCGTATCTTCAAAGCCCATGAGGAAGTGGCACTGCTCAAAAATGCCTGTGCCCATGAAGCCGGCGAGGAGCTTGCCCTCGGCGTCCGCGGCGGCGCGCGAGCGCGTGCGGCACTCCTCCCAGCCCTCGGAGCAGACACTCAGATCGGGCACGTGGATGGTCTCTTTCCAGCGGGTGACATCCGTGCAGACTGACAGCTCCGGCGTGTGGACGGGGATAGGGCCGGGCGCGTCCTCGGGGAAGCTGATGGTCGTGCCCCAGCGGTCCTTGCTCACGGAACCGCGTTTGCGGTTTCCGCGAAGATAGGTGTTGATGGGGTCCGTGAGGCACATGTGCAGCGCTTCATACTGGCAGAGCTGACGCTCGGGCTGGCCGTCGGGCTTGATGAGTTCAAGAAAAATTCCTTTCGGGGTAGACACAGGGAAAATCTCCTTTATCAATACAGCACGCAGGCTGTGTAGGTCAAAGTGCGGGGACCATAGTTGTAGGCGAGGTTCGAGCGGACGCAGACATCGCTGACGAACAGCCCGTAGGCCTCCATCGAGGAAAGCCTCTGCTTGGGATGTCGACAGGGACGGTCCGGATAGGTGCAGGTATGGCAGAGCGTGCATGTGCCCGCCGTCAGCGGCAGGCAGTGGGGATATAAGAGCCGCGCCTGGCGGGCGAAGGTCGAAAAGCGCTTTTTATGCGTCTCCAAGAGCGACGTCATACCAGTGTAATCAAATTCATCCTCGAGCTGCGCGGTGCTCTGCACCAAAATCCCCTGTGAATAGCGCTTGATTTGCGCCCTTGCCTGCTCGAGTGTGCTGCAGGCGGGCGGGCAGCTCCAGCTTTTGCCGTAGCGGCCGCAGCGGTCAGCTTTGCACATGTCGCGAACGGCTTCGAGCGGATCGAGTGCATCCATATTCACCGGTGCGCACTGGGAGAAGCCGACCTCGTGGGTGAGGGTGAGAAGGTCTGCCATAAGCAATGCCTCTTGACAATGGAATTTATTTCTGCATAAAATACTATTTATACATTATTTATCTATTATATGGGTGGGGGAAGCTCGTGTCAAGCATTCAAGTTCAGCAGGGGGCGAAAATCACGCCGGTCCCGTTCGAAGCAGGAGAGACGCTGCTCTCCGCGCTGCGGCGGGCGGGATATTCCATCCCCGCAGCCTGCGGCGGCAAGGGCCGCTGCGGCAAATGCCGCGTGAAGGTGAACGGTGTGCCGCGCCTTGCCTGCAAGACGAAAGCGCAGGACGGCGATTGGATCGACCTGCCCGAGACGATGCGCGGCGTCATCCTGACGGACACGCTCACACTGCCGAAGGCGCAGGCGGGCCGCTCGGGCCTTGGCGCGGCAGTCGACCTCGGTACGACGACGGTGGCGCTGCGGCTCTTCGACCGCGCAGACGGAAAGCTGCTCGCGCAGGCTCAGGACTGGAACGCGCAGGCGCCCTACGGCGCGGACGTTATCAGCCGCATCCAGCACACGATGGAAGCGTCCGACGGGCTCGGCGAGCTGTCGCGCTGTATCCGCGCGCAGACCGAGACGCTTTTAGGACAGACACTTTCCGCCGCCGGACGGAAGACGGAGGAGGTCAAGGAGCTCATCATTGCGGGCAATACCGTGATGCAGCACCTTTTCGACGGGCGCGAGGTCGCGTCCATCGCCCGCGCGCCGTTTCAGCCGGAGACGCTGTTTGAAGACGGCACGGGCGAGCCGCTTTCGGGCATTCCCGTGCAATTTGCCCCGTGCGTCGCGGGCTATGTCGGCGGCGATATCACGGCGGGACTGTTGGCAGACGGCCTTTTTGTGCAGCCGGAATTGCGGCTGTTTCTCGATATCGGCACGAACGGCGAAATGGCGCTGGGAAATGAGAGTGGCGCGCTCTGCTGCGCGGTCGCCTCGGGCCCAGCGTTTGAGGGCGCGGGCATCAGCTGCGGCATGCCGGGCATCACGGGCGCGGTGAGCCATGTGAGCTATGACAGGGGCTTCCTCTGCGACATTGTCGGCGAGGGAGAGGCAAAGGGCATCTGCGGCTCGGGACTGGTCGACCTCGTCGCCGTGCTTTTGGAGCGAGGTGTGATCGACGAAAGCGGGCGGCTGCTGCCGCCGCAGGACGCGCCGGAGGACATGCGCCGCTATCTGACCGAGGATGGCCAGGGCAACGGTGTCTTCCACCTGACGAAGGCCGTTAGCCTGACGGCGCGCGACGTGCGCAACCTGCAGCTTGCCAAGGCGGCGGTGGCAGGCGGTATTCGGGTGCTGCTCGAGCAGCGCGGCGTGACGGCGGACGACATTGCGAGTGTGGAGCTCGCGGGCGGGTTCGGCAACTATCTCTCGCCCGAGAATGCAGTGCGCATCGGCATGCTGCCGCGCGCGTGCCTTAGTAAAATCAGACCCCTTGGCAACGCGGCGCTCGCGGGCGCTTCGATGCTGGCGCTCGACGGGGAAAACTGGCGAAAGCTCGCGGAGATTCCCAAAAAGTGCCGCTATCTCGAGCTTTCCGGGCGCGACGACTTTTCCCGCGCGTTCACCGACAGTTTGACATTTTGAAAATCGTTCCGAACAGGAATTTTTAATGGAGGAAAACCCTATGGAAATGCAGTTTCCCGTGATTTTGGACGGCGCGACCGGCACCGAGCTCCAAAAGCGCGGTTTCACCGGTGACATGAGCGCCGAGCAATGGGTGCTCGAGCATCCCGAGAGCATCCTTGAAATTCAGCGCAAGTATGTGGCGAGCGGCTCGAATGTGCTCTACGCGCCGACGTTCGGCGGCAACCGCCAGAAGCTCGAAGAGCGCGGCATCTTCAACCGCACGGAGGAGATGAACAAAGCGCTCGCGCAGCTCTCGAAGCAGGCGGCGGACGGAAAAGCATGGGTCGCGGGCGATATCGCGCCCACGGGCCGCTTTTTAGCCCCCCCTCGGCGATGCGTCGTTTGAAGAGCTCGTCGACATTTACACCGAGCAGGCGGCGGGCCTTGAGCAGGCGGGCGTCGACCTCTACGTCATTGAGACGATGATGACGCTGACCGATGCGCGTGCGGCGGTTCTGGCGATCCGCAGCATGAGCAAAAAGCCCATCCTTGTGTCCTTTACCTGCGATGAGAGCGGCAAGATCCTCTCCGGTACGGACGTGGTCGCGGCGCTTTCCGTGATGGAGGGCATGGGCGTGAGCGCATTCGGCCTGAACTGCTCGGCAGGGCCCGAGCAGATGTTGCCGCAGCTCCAACGCCTGCATAAATACGCGCGCGTGCCGCTGATCGCCAAGCCCAACGCCGGCATGCCGGAGATCGTGAACGGCGAGGCCGTGTACAACTGCCCGCCGGAGGAATTTGTCGCGCTGGTGCCCGAGATGCTCAAGGCAGGTGTGGCCCTCTTCGGCGGCTGCTGCGGCACGACGGAGGAGCACATCGCCGCGCTGAAAGCAGCGCTCAAGGACGCGGAATACGTTCGCCCCGCACCGGAATGCCTCGACCTTCTTCCCGCGGCAACGGAGAAGGAAGCCTTCTTCCTGCCCGCCGATGCGACGCACGGCGCGGTGCTGACCGCGGACGGCGATTTGGAGGACAAGCTCTCCGACGCGATGGATGACGAATGGCCGATGGTCGCGCTGAAGCTCGCGTCCTGGGCAGATGTCGACGCGCTGGCGGACTACCAGTACATGCTTAGAAAGCCGCTGTGCCTTATCTGCGACGACGCGGAGCTTTTGGAAGCGGGCCTGCGCGCCTATCAGGGAAGAGCCTTGTACGAGGGAAATCTCACCGAAGATGCCCTTGCGCCGCTGGCCGAAAAATACGGTCTGCTGGTGTAAAAAGAGAAAAAGAAGAACGGGACGGAAATGAACATTTCCGTCCCGTTCTCTATATAGTAAAGCGCGTCACGCCGCGGCGCCGCCAGTGCTGACGATGCGGAAATACGCATTCGACGTCAGGCGGTACATCGCGCAGTAGAGCAGCGCGAAAAGAAGCAGCGCCGCGCCGGTCACGCCGAGAAACAGCGTGAGGTTCTGGATGCCGAACAGCTGCATGATCTGCCAGACCATCGGCTGGGCGAAGGCGAGGTGCAGCGCCGCCGCGGCGAGCGGCAGCAGGAAAATGAGCAGCATTTGCGCGTTCACGCTCTCACGGATGTCGCGCTTGGTCATGCCCACGCGCTGCATGATGGCAAAGCGCGAGGCATCCTCATACCCCTCCACGACCTGTTTGTAGTAGAGCATCAGGAGCGTTGCGAACAGAAACAGCACGCTTAAAAGAATGCCGAGGAAGAAGAGACTGCCGTAGAGCGAGAAGAACTCCGCACGGACGTCCGCCATTTCCGTGGGATGCCAGTGATTCTGGACGGCAAGCGTGTTGATCGCGTCCTCCGCGCCAAAATAGAGGCTCGCCGTCGAGGCAAGCATCACCAGCACCATCGTCGAGAGAATGCAAATGGAGGCGAGGCCCGCGCCGTTTCGCTTCATGCGGTAGGTGAGCGACGAGAGGGAAACAAAGTTGCGCTTTTTGTAGTAAAATTTTTCATCCTTCTGGAGTGTTTTGCACAGCGTCACGCTGCCGGAGATGAAGAGAAGATACGTCGATAGAATGACCATGATGACCGCGAGGAAGAAGAGCAGCATCGCCTGTATGGGGTCGTTGATGGTCGCGGCGATGTAGTACGCGCCGAGCAGCAGCGCAAGGCCGGGGATGACGAGCAGCCATTGCGACTTCGGCGGCTTTTCGCCGACGTTTTCGCTCTTCAAAAGCGCCGCGCCCTGTGCGTGGCGCAGCGACAGCACACCGCGCACATAGAGCAGCGCGAAGATGGCGATGAACGTGATGGCGCACTGCTTGATGGCGGCAAGGCTCACGGTGAAAGCCGCGGCGGGGAGAGATAAAAGCCGCAGCAGTGCGGACTGCGAGACATAGGAGAGCAGCAGGCCGAGGCCAAGCCCCGCGATCAGCGTGAACGCCGCGGCCAGAAGTGTCTCCCAGAAGAGAATGGCGCTGAGTGCGCCGCGGTCCATGCCGAGCACGCTGTAAAGGCCGAATTCCTTCTTGCGGCGACGCAGGAGAAAGCTGTTCGTGTAGAAGAGAAACAGCGCGATGAACACCGATACGACGAACGAGCCGAGGCTCATCGTCATCGCGACCGCAGAGGTGCCGGAGCCGTTCACCTTGCCATTGACCGTATAGAGCGCGGGGGTGACGGCGAGGTACGCAATGACATACAGCATCGCTGCCATGAACGCGCAGGAGAGAAGATAGGGCACATAGAGCCTTGCGTTCTTTTTGATACCCATCCACGCAAGGCGGGGGTAAAAGGTGGGCTTCATGCGCATTCGCCTCCCGTCTGCTGCTGCGTGAGCGCATCGGTGATACGCTGGTAGAACTGGGAATCCGTGTCCTTGCCGCGCTTTAACTCGAGCGAGACCTCGCCGTCGCGCAGGAACAGCACGCGCGAGGCGCAGCTCGCCGCGCGCACAGAGTGCGTGACCATCACGATGGTCTGGCCAGAGGCGTTGATCTCGCCGAAGAGCTTCAAGAGCTCGTCGGTCGAGCGGGAGTCGAGCGCGCCGGTCGGCTCGTCGGCCAGCAAGATCTGCGGGCGGGTGATGAGCGCGCGGGCGACGGCGGCGCGCTGCTTCTGTCCGCCGGAGACCTCGTAGGGGTACTTTTTGAGCAGCGTCTCGATGCCGAGGTCGTAGGCGAGCGGTGAGAGCCGGTCGCGCATCTCCGTGCGCGACTTGCCCGCGAGCACGAGAGGCAGGCAGATGTTGTCCTCGAGCGAGAACGTGTCGAGCAGGCTGAAGTCCTGAAACACAAAGCCCAGATTGTCGCGGCGGAAGGCTGCGGCGGTTTCTTCGGGGATCTCGGAGAGGTTCTTGCCGCCGAGCAGCACTGTGCCGCCGGTGGGCTTGTCGAGCGCGGCGAGGATATTGAGAAGCGTCGTTTTGCCGCTGCCGCTCTCGCCCATGATGGCGACATACTCGCCGGATTCGACGGTGAAGTTGACATTTTTGAGCGCCTGGACCTTGCTGCCGCCAAAGCGCGTGGTGTAGGTCTTTTGAAGACCGGAAACAGTCAGGATTTGCATGAGATGACTCCTTTCAAACGAGTGAGTTAGAAGCTGACGGTTGACATAATTTTCGCCCCTGGGGAAATTTTGCCGAAAGAAGGGCACAGAAAAGCAGCCGGAAAAGCGGAGGCTCTTCGCGGCTGCTTTTTCAGAAAATGCGTTACTCGAGATTCAGTTTTTTCGTCGTGAAGTACCATGTCACGGCGTAGCCCGCTGCGGCGAAGAGCAGTTCGCCGAACATCCCCCAGAGGAGCAGCAGCTCGACGCTCGCGGGCGCGCTGTGAATGTCCAGATTCATCCAGCGCGTGGGGTCGGCGTTGAAAAACGCGCCGATCATGGCGATGGCAGTGAACTGCGCGACCTCGAAGAACACGAGCACAAGGATGGTCGTCCAGAGCGTCTTGCGCTTATTGAAGCTGTAACCGATGGAATAGGCGGCGTATACCACAAGCTCGGCGGCAGAAACGGCAAAGACGAAATTGCAGAAAAGCTCAAAGACGATCAGCAGCGCGTGACTGCGCAGCGAGGCCTCCATTCCGAAGAACGCTGTGAAAACATCATTGAAAAAATCGGGGACATACTGGAGAGTGCTCCAGCCGGAGGCAGCAATCAGCAGCGAGAGAAGTCCCACGATGAACGCCGCCGCATACCACACGGCGGAAACGATGAGCTTGGAGATGAGCAGCTGATGGAGGCTCACCGGCAGCGTCAGCGTGAGATAGCCCTCGTCCTTGAGCACATGGTCGCGCCAGCGGACGGCGGAGAGCACCAGCGGCGCAAACGCCAGCGCGAAGAGGCCAAGCACGAAGCCGATGACCAGCAGTACGCCGATGAGCTGTAAGAGCCAGGGAATGTGCCCGCCGTTCAGGAGCAGCTGAGAAAAACGCATCAGCGCCGTCAGAGCCAGCATTCCAAGAAAGACCGGCCACATGATGCGGCTCGTTGCACGGAATTCATGTTTGATCAGTTTGCTCAGCATCTGAATACCTCCCGGAAGAGCTCGTCAACGCTCTTGCCCTTTTCATCTCGAATGGCCTCCACGCTCTCGTGGAGCATGATCTGTCCCTCGCGCAGGAACACGACCTCGTCAAGGATCTGCTCGACGTCGGCAATCAGGTGTGTGGAGATGATGACCGCTGCGTCCTCGCTGTAGTTGCCGATGATCGTGCGCAGGATGTAGTCGCGCGTCGCAGGGTCCACACCGCCGATGGGCTCGTCAAGAAGATAGAGCTTGGCGTCGCGGCTCATCGTCAGGATGAGCTGCGTCTTCTCACGCATGCCTTTGGAGAGCGTCTTAATCTTCTGTGTGCGGTCAAGGCCGAGGTTCATCAGCATCGCTTCGGCCACGCCGCGGCGGAAGTCCGAATAAAAGTCACCGTAGTAGTCAAGCGCCTGCGCGATCGTCATCCAGCCGGGCAGCGTGTTTCGGTCGGGCAGGTACGAGACAATGGCCTTCGTTGCGCGGCAGGGGGCCTTGCCTGCAATCAGAATTTCGCCCGACGTCGGCGTCAGAAGGCCGTTGGCGAGCTTGATGAGCGTCGTCTTGCCGCTGCCGTTGGGGCCGAGCAGGCCCACGATGCGCCCGGGTTCGATCGTGAGATCGATGCTGTCGAGCACCGTTTTGACGCCGTAATTTTTCGTGAGCGCCTTGCATTCAAAAATACTCATTCTTCCTCCTCCTTAGCTCCCTGAATGAGAGCTATGACTTCGTCTCTCGTGCAGCCGAGCGTTTTCATCGAGTGGAGAAATTCTCCCACGCGCTCGTCCGCAATGCGGAGCTTGGCATTTGCGATCATGTTTTCATTTTCCGTGACGAACCGTCCCGCCGTGCGCTGGGAAAACACCAGACCGTCGCGTTCGAGCTCGGATAGCGCGCGCTGGACCGTATTGGGGTTGACGCCCGCCTCCACCGCAAGCTCTCGCACGGAGGGGAGCTTTTCTCCCGGCGCGTAGATGCCGGAGACGATGGCCTCCGTCAACCGCTGTGTCAGCTGGGAGTAGATCGGCTGGTCATTGCGGAAGTTCCAGTCCATAGTGATCCTCCTTGTGTATCACTGTATTAAGTAATTAGTACAATAATACATCAAGCGGCATTTGTCAATAGCCGGACGCAAAAAAGATCAAAAAATTTCGCGGCAGAAAAAAGCCGCGAAATTGACATAAAATCCTAAAACAGATGTTGCATTTCGGGAAAAATGTGGTATCATAAATTCGAACAAATGTTGGAAGGGGCGTACAAGATGGAAAAACTGTCCAGGATGCAGCAGCGCGTATACGATTATATAGCAGAGAGCATCGCCGAACACGGCTATGCCCCCTCTGTGCGCGAAGTCGGTGAGGCGCTGGGACTCAAGTCACCCTCCACGGTCCATTTCCATATCAAGCACCTGCAGGAGATGGGGCTCATTGAGAAGAGCGCGGGCAAGGGCCGTGCCATCACGCTCAAAAAGCAGCTGCAGGCCGTTCCCGTTGCGCCGCAGCCCGTCGAGATCGACGAGCTTGCCCCGCGCCGCCGTCAGGTGCCGATCCTCGGCAATGTTGCCGCCGGTAACCCGATTTTGGCGCAGGAGTGCATCGAGGACTACCTGACGTTCGACACCGGCGGGCACGATGACGAGTATTTCGCCCTGCGTGTGCGCGGCGAGTCGATGCTCGGCGTCGGCATCCTGCCGGACGACCTTGTCGTCGTCCACCGCCAGAACCTCGCGCAGAACGGGCAGATCGTGGTCGCGCTGCTTGGTGACGAGGCGACGGTCAAAACGCTCAAGCGCAAGGGCAGCGAGGTCTGGCTCATGCCCGCGAACCCCGACTACCAGCCCATCGACGGCCGCGAGTGCACGATCTTGGGCCGCGTCGTCGCCGTGGTGCGGCAGTATTAAGAGAAAAAGCAAACGCTCCTCCGCATTTGCGGAGGAGCGTTTTTTGTTGTTACTGGGGAAAATGTGCTGTTGAGGGAAAGTGTTGAGATAAACTGAGATTTTAGATGAGTAATGCTGTACCACCAAAACTATTTGATAAGCCACCGTTCACGGTTTGGCATGATGCGAATATCACCGGAAAAACGCTCCAGAATCGTACCGTCTTGCGCCGAGCGGACTAATGTTTCTTCCCGATAGTCAGGATCCTCATACCAAATACTGAAGTAGAGCTTGTCTCCGTCGCGGAAATTAAGTGTTTCTCTACTACTGATTGCGAAACGTATCTGCTCAGGCCAGATGATCTCAAATGTACCATTATTTGGCTGCCGGGTCAGCGATAGCGGTGAGGGGTGAAGAATCAGATTGTAGCAGTCTTTCACCGCAGACAAAGGCAGCCGTACGACTTCCTGCGTTTTCTCTTGCTGATGTAAGAACCTCAGAATGTGTATCGCACTTTCTGTAAAGTTTACTACCAACAGTACGACAGACTCACCATCGAACACAGGATAGCCGAGATATTGCCCGTCCACAGGCAGCACAGGCTCATAGACCATACCATCTGGATAGTGGATAAGATATAGCCTATTGCTTTGCACAGAGTTTTTCTGCCGGAATAGTTCTTCAGCCTCATAGAGATCGCCGTGAACATAATCTGTTGCCCAGTACCATTCACTGGTTCCTCCCCGTACAAGTTCCATGTTAGTTATGCCACGTATGTCAATAGTCCGCATTAACGTATCTCTCTTTCACACGTTCCGATTTGTTTACGCCCTCATCCCTTGTCAAAGTGCACCGTCCAGCCCTCGATCCCGTAGAACGGGGAGGAGACGGTGGGGTTCAGCCCATCGATGAGGCCGCTCGGCGTCAGGACCGACGCGGTCTTGAATGCGATGGGCGCGATGGGCGCGCTCTGGGCAAGGTAGCGGTACAGCGCGCGGGCGGTCTGATCCGTCTCATTGAGCGAGAACGCATCGAGCAGCGTGTTGCACTGCGCGTCCGCGTAGCGGCCGTAGTTCAGCGCGCCGCCGGTGCGCGCGAGGGACGAAATGTCCCAGTTCGCCGTCAGGCGCACCTCGCCGAGATACAGGTCAAAATTTCCCTTTTGCAGCGCGGTCAGATAGTCGCTCCACGGGAGTGAGCGCACGCTGACCGTCAGAACGTCGGTCGAGAGCGTGCGGCTCAGATAGTCGGCGATGGAGACCTTGAACGAGTCGCTCTCGCTGACCAGGATCGTCACCGTGCGGGGGCGGCTTTCCGTCACGCCCGCGCTTTCGAGCGCAGCGGCGAGGTCAGGCGAAGCGAGCGTCGACGCCATCTCCGTCGGATAGAGGCTGGAGTGCGGCGAGAGCGGGAAGCGCGCCGCCTCGGCGTGACCAGCGAGGTAGCCCGTCGTGATGGTCGCGCGGTCGATCGCACCCGCGAGGGCGCTGCGAAGCGATGCATCGGAGAGCGGCGCGCGCTGTGTGTTGAAGCCGAGGTAGATCATGTTCGCCGTCGCGTAGTCGGTGAGCGCCGTGTCCGCGCTGCGCAGATCGCCCGTGCTGCTCGTCAGGTCAGCCGAGAGCAGATGCACCTCGCGCGAGGAGAAAAGGTACGACGCCGTGTCCGCGTCCTTGACGGCGCGCAGCTCGATACGCTCGAACGGCAGCGTGACATCGCTGTGCCAGTCAGGATTCTGCTTGAGGCATGCGCCGTCGCTGTCCGTGACGAAGAGATACGGCCCCGTGCCGAGCGGCACGGTGTTCTTCTCCGAACCGGATTTGACGATGGGGATGTCAAGCAGCACGGGGAACGCGCTGTCCGCGCGCGTGAGATTGACAATGAGCGCGCCGTTGCTTGCGCGCATCGAGGCGACATTGGCAAAGCGCGCGCTGTAGCGCTCGCTCTCCTGCGCGCGGCGAAGCGTCGCGAGCACATCGCTTGCCGTCAGGCTGCTGCCGTCGGAAAAGCTGACGCCGTCGCGGAGGTAAAAGGTGTAGCTTGTGTAATCGTCGTTGTGCTCATAGCGGCTGCACAGCACATTTTGCGGCGCAAACGACTCGTCCAGCACGAAAAGCCCCTCGTAGAGCAGCGCGCCAAGCGTCTGCTGCATGCCGTCGGGGCAGGTGATGGGGTCGAGCGTCACGCCCTGCAAATACGGCAGTGCGAACGACGTGATCGGCGTCAGGGTGGAGGAGGTGTCCGCTTCCACCGGCGGCGTTTCCTCCCAGAAGTCGCCGCTGCTGTCGTCGCTCACATCGCCGCTCCAGCAGCCCGAAAGCGAAAGCGCGAGCGTCAGCGCGCAGAAAAGCGCAGAGAGGCGGCGCTTCACAGCGCATCCTCCGTAAGGCAGATCATCGCCGCCATGCCGCCGCGCCGGTCGCCCATCGCGCGGTGCGACCAGTAGCGCTCGGGGTGGCACTTCGTGCAGTCGGGGTGCACATCGACGCGCGAGGGGTCGATGCCCGCGCGCAGCAGCCACAGGCGGTTGATCGCCTTCAGGTCGATGTGGTATTTGTCGCCGCGCTTTTCGATGCGCTCGTCCATCGCGGGGTCGAGCAGGGCGAAAAAGGCGTCGGCCACGTCGCTGTCGGTCTCAAAGCAGCACTTGCCGATGCTCGGGCCGATGGCGGCGCGCAGTGTGTAGGGATCGGCGCCGTAGCAGCTCATCATCGACACGGCGGCCTTGAGCGCGATGCCGCTCGCCGTACCGCGCCAGCCGGCGTGCACCGCACCGATCGAACGCGAAGTCGGGTCGTAGAGCGTGATGACGCAGCAGTCCGTCCCGTAGGCGAACAGCGGCAGGTTCGGCACGTTCGTGATGAGCCCATCGGCGTCGTAGGGACGGTCATCCCAGAGAATTTTGCCCGCGTCCTCTTCCGATACAATGCGGACAAGGTCAGAGTGGATCTGGCGGCAACCGACGGCGCGGCTCGCGTCAAAGCCTACGGCCTCGCCGAGACGGCGGTAGTTTTCGAGTAAGTTTTCGCTCGTGTCGCCCTTGTTGTCGGCAAAGTTGAGTGAATCGTAGGGTGCAGGGCTCACGCCGCCGTGCCGCGTCGTGAACGCGTGCACCGCGCCGCTCCCCGCGGCGGTGATGACATCGGACGTGTCGTAGATGAGACCGTTTACGTTATGTTCGGTGAAAGACATCAAAAGTGCCTCCTTTTTCTGCACCAAAGGGTGCGGAGATGTCGCCGCCTGTCTCAGGCGGCGGGGGAAATGCGGCGTGTGCGCCGCAGCACCACACTCCCCCATTTTCTTTCCCGGGAAAGAAAACGGGCGGTGTGACCGTCCAAAAGAAAGGCGTTTGCATTGCAAGCGGGCAGCTCGAAGAGCTGCAATGCTTGCCGATTGCACTGCCCATAGCGCGGCGTTGCCGCGTTTGAAGCTGCTATACGATTTGCCTTTGCTCCTATCATCCGCTGTTGCGCAGCCGTTGGCGGCTCTGCTGCCTTACGGAT
>ERZ773104.1397-NODE-1397-length-32101-cov-30.903077_pt1 | contig 32101 bp, 28 predicted proteins | sample MGYA00511920_ERZ773104 | MGnify/ENA primary metagenome ERZ773104 (study PRJEB29015, sample SAMEA2737857) | human gut metagenome | biome: human gut; feature: human-associated habitat; material: faeces | place: China | collected 2012 ... | reverse complement strand
GCTGCACGGTGCATTTCTACCGCAATATTTTCTCTGTTGTGCCCAAATCCAAGGTTAAAATTGTGGCAAAAATGCTCAAGGCGATCCACGCCCAGGAGAGTAAGAAGGCGTCCCGCGAGAAGGCAAAGGCTGTGGTCGCCGAGCTGCGCGCCATGAAACTGAAGGAGGCTGCCAAGAAGGTCGAGGACGGCATTGAAGAGACGCTGACCTACTGCGATTTTCCCAGCGAGCATTGGACGCGTATCCGCACCAACAACGTGATCGAGCGGCTGAACCGTGAGATCCGCCGACGGACGCGGGTGGTGGGGACGTTCCCTGACGGAAATTCCGCCCTGATGCTGGTCTGCGCGAGGCTGCGCCATGTGGCAGGTACTCAGTGGGGCTGCAAGAAATACATGAACATGAAGCACTTGGAGGCGGCTCTGGACGACGCCTCTATTGCCGGTTGACTTCATTCAGCCGGAGCCTGCAAACAATTTTGCGCATAAATCTTGACGGCACCTAGCCACCTTGACGGAACGAAGTGACGCAACATTCCCGGTCGGGCAGTTTTCTTCTGCTGACCGGGAATGAAGCTCCGCAGGACGCACATACTCCCGATAGGAGAGTATAGAAGTGCGCCCTTTAGTTCCTAAAGGGATTTTATCAGTTCGACAAATCGGAAGTTATTGCTCTAATACGTAATATGAATCATATTCTGTACCGTCATGTCCAATCAACTTTTCTTCTGAATACTTAAAGCCCAATCTTTTCAATGCTGAAATACGTTCAACCGCTAAATCTACCGCTTTTGTAGCAATTTTATCACATTGAAAAAGTACATATGCAGGTTCAATTATCAACTCCAAAATTTTAACAATCTCACTTGTAATTTCATAATCGCTCCGAATATCCAATCTAAGTAAACCACAATTTGTAAAATAATCTTCGGCTTCTCGATGAAAAAGTTCTATCGTACCCACCGCCTCATTTGTTTCCTTTGAAACAATCGTCCAACGGACAAAACCCTGTCTATCATATTCCCAATGCCAAAATTCAATCGCTTGTTCCATTCTTTTTTCAGTTGTATAGTAAAAATCATCTCCACCACAATTATCACTATTAAAAAATGGTACTGATTTTTCATCAGAATATACTTTTAACAAATCCGCCTTGTCCTCTTTGTTTGTCATTCTTAGCATATAATATTCATTTTCATAAATAGGGCAATTTTCATATACATCAACCGTCATGTTAATCCTCCTCAAATTCCGAGTTGTCTGCTCACTTTTCGTATTTAAATTATACCATAAAACTTGTGAACATTTCTACCGCAACTTTGGACTATATGAGAAAAGTCCGAACAGTTTTCTGCCCGGACTTTCTCGCTCAATCATAAATCAATTCCGCTTTCACAACTTCCTCTGCCTGTGCCTTGCAAGCGTTCATCTGCCGCACCCATTCCATTTGGTTTTCGGCTTTCAGTTGCTCGGTCACGCCGTTTTGCTCTGCCAGTGACCGCACGATCAGCTCCATGCGGTTTCGTGCCGCTTCGTCAATCTCGACGCAATACTGTCTTACGTACACCCAGCTATGAACGCGGGAACTTTTTTTATACCTTTTGCAGGGGAATCATGATTTCAGTGACGAACTTTTCCGTGTCGGTCGTGAAGCCGTAGTCGATGACTGTAATCTCGCGCGAAAATCCGGCGGCGGTGTAGCCTTCCTCGCGGATGAACTGCATCAAGCGACGGTACTGCGCGGGCGACTCGGCGTGGTGCCGAGCGCCGCGCCCGCGGGGCCGAGGTGCAGCGTGCCCATGAAGTAGTAGTCGAGCGCGATGTTGACGACGCAGGCCACGGCGATGAAGTACATGGGACTCTTGCTGTCGCCAAGGCCGCGGAAGATCGAGGCGATGATGTTGTACGCCGCGATGAACGGAATACCGATAAAGCAGACCGTGAGATAGGCGAGCGTGCCCTGCAAGGCCTCCTCCGGTGTGGACATGATGGAGACGGTACCCCCGCGCAGCGCGAGCAGCAGTGCCGTCAGCGCAAGAGCCAGCAGCATGAAGAGCGTGACCGTGTTGCCGATGGCAGAGGCGGTGCGCTTTTTGTCGCCGCCGCCGGCGGCCTGCGCGATGCTGACCGTCGCGCCCATCGCAAGGCCGACGAGCATGACTGTGAGCATGTGTATCACCTGCGAGCCGATGGAGACGGCGGTCGTGCTGGCGACGCCCTCAAACTGGCCGATGATGAAAAGGTCGGCCATGCCGTAGAGCGTCTGCAAAAAGTAAGAGAGCAGATACGGCAGCGAAAAGGACACAACTTTGCGAAAGACGCTGCCGGTGGTGAGATCGTTTTGCATCGGAAAGGACTCCTTATCAGTATAGCATGGAGTCATCATAAACTCTATAACAATTGTAGAGTCAAGCGTAGATTTTTCCGCGCGGAAAAAAGTCTCACTTTCCCGGATAGCCCAGTGCGGCGGAAAGCATCTGCCCCGCGGCGACGACCGCGCGCTCGGCGTGCGCGAACTCGTCCGAGTGCACGGAGCGGAACATCCCCAGTACGCTGACGACGTACTTGAGCGCGCCGCCGCCGGTGAACACCGGCGCGGAGATAGAGCGAAGACCGATCTTATACTCACCGTTTTCCACGGCGAAGCCCGCTTCGCGGCAGGCGGGGAGCGATGCGAGCAGCGCGTTTGCGTCCGTCTCCGTGTGGGGCGTGTAGGGCGTGAGCGGCACACGGGCAAGGAGAGTCGCCGCCTCGCTCTTACTCATGCAGGCAAGGACGATCTTGCCCTGCGAGGTGCAGTGCAGCGGCAGTCGCGCCCCCGGCGCGGTGACGATGCGAAGGGAGTCGCGCCCCTCGGCCTGGTCGAGGGCGACGATGTGCCCGTTTTCATAGGTGGAGAGCATGGCGGAGGCGCCGGTCGCTTCTGCCAGATGCTCGAGGTAAGGCCGCGCGAGGGACGAGATGTTCCAGAACGCGCTGGCGCGGCAGCCGTATTCAAAAAGACGCAGGCCGAGGGCGTATTTGCCGTCGAGATGCTGCGTGATGACGTCGTAGTCGCGCATGGTGGTCAAAAGGCCGAACACTGTGCTCTTGGGCAGCCCTGCGCGCTCGCTGATGGCGCTGAGCGTCATCGCCTCGCCCGCGTCGCTGAGGAGCTGCAAAAGCTCCATCGCCTTCGCCACGGAGCGGATGGTGTTGCCGTCAGTCATAAATCGGCCCTCCCGGTCAAAAATCGCTGCTTGTATTCTAAAAAATACTGCGGAAAAAGTCAAGATTACGATAATATAAAAATAGAGTTCGATATTATCGGACAACTGTGTTGCGTAAGAGCGTGATATTTGCTAAAATATCATGCAGTACCATGGAAGAAAGAGGCGTTTCAGATGCTGGACGGCTTTGCAAGATCAATTACATACCTGCGCATCAGCATCACGGACCGCTGCAATTATCGCTGCCGCTACTGCATGCCGGACGGCGGCATTGAAAAGTGTGCGCACGAGGACATCTGTTCTTTGGAAGGGCTGCGCGATATGGCCGCCGCGGCGGTCAGGTGCGGCGTCAAAAAGATCCGCGTCACCGGTGGCGAGCCGCTCGTGCGCCGCGGTGCGGTGGACTTCTGCCGCATGTTATCAGAAATTCCCGGCGTTGAAGAGCTCTGCGTCACGACGAATGGCAGCCTGCTCAAGGAGTTTGCCCGGCCGCTGCGCGACGCGGGCGTCACGCACCTCAACATCAGCCTCGACACGCTGAACGAGGAGCGCTTTCGCGCCATCACGCGCCTTGGCACGCTGCAGGATACCTTGGACGGTATCGAGGCGGCGGAGCGCGCGGGCTTTGCGAAGATCAAGCTCAACTGTGTGCTGCTCGGCGGCGTCAACGACGACGAGATCGCCGATTTTGTGGACTTAACGCGCGAACATCCGTGGCAGGTGCGCTTCATTGAGCGCATGCCGATGGGCTGCGGAAAGGATTTCGGTACATACCTCCCCTCGCAGGCGGTTTTGGACCGCTGTCCGGAGTTGGAGGCCGTTTCGCACGACGGCGTGGCCGCGTGCTACCGTCTGCCGGACGCAAAGGGGACCGTCGGTCTCATCGCGCCGATGAGTCATGCGTTCTGCGCAGAGTGCAGCCGCATCCGCATCACGGCGGACGGGAAATTAAAGCCGTGCCTGCATTCGGACGCAGAGATCACGCTGCGGGGCTTGTCCGGTGAGGAATTGGAGCAGGCCATCCGCCGCGGCATTCTGATGAAGCCGGAGCGCCACCACATGGACGAGACCGGCGTCACGGAGACGCATCGCGGCATGTTTGCGATCGGAGGCTGAGAATGGAACTGACGCATTTTAACGAACAGGGCCGCGCCCGCATGGTGGACGTGAGCGAAAAGGTGCAGACCTATCGCGTGGCGCGCGCCGCTGCGACGGTCCGCATGGCAAAAGCGACGATGGACAAGATCAAAGAGGGCTCCATCGGCAAGGGCGATGTGTTGGCGGTCGCGCAGGTCGCGGGCATCATGGCCGCGAAGAAAAACAGTGAACTGATCCCGATGTGCCACCCGCTGCTGCTCACGAAGGTGGACATCTCATTTAAAATCGAAGAAACCGCCCTGCACATCCGCAGCGAGGTCCGCTGCCACGGCGAAACGGGCGTTGAAATGGAAGCGCTGACAGCTGTCAGCGTCGCCGCGCTCACGGTGTACGACATGTGCAAGGCCGTGCAGCGCGATATGCGCATCGACGGTATCCACCTTCTCTATAAAGAGGGCGGCAAGAGCGGCGTTTATGAAGCGGAGGAATGAAGAAATGGCACAGGTGACCGCTGTGAACATCAGCGAAAAAAAGGGCGTGCGCAAGCACGAGGTGCCCTATATCGACGTAAAATACCGCCACGGCATTGTGGGCGACGCCCACGCGGGTGACTGGCACCGCCAGATCAGCCTGCTGGCCGACGAGAGCGTGGACACGATGCGCGCTATCTGCCAGCTTGAGCTGGATGCGGGTATCTTTGCCGAAAACATCAACACCCGAGGCATCGAGCTCAAGACGCTCCCCGTCGGCACGCGCTTGCGCGTGGGCGAGACGGAGCTTGAGGTCACGCAGATCGGCAAGCAGTGCCACAACGACTGCGAGATCAAGCGCACGACGGGCAAATGCGTGATGCCGACCGAAGGCATCTTTGCCATTGTGATCAAAGAGGGCCGCATTCAGGCCGGAGACGAGATCGAGGTGCTGAAGAAATGAGACTTATCAAAACCGAGGACGCGGTGGGCCATGTGCTCTGCCACGACATGACGCAGATCATCAAGGACCAGTATAAGGACGCGCGCTTCCGCAAGGGCCACGTCGTGACGGAAGAGGACATCCCCGTGCTTTTGAGCATGGGCAAGGAGCACCTCTATGTCTGGGAAATGACGTCCGGCATGGTGCACGAAAACGACGCGGCGGAGCGGCTTCTGGCCCTCTGCGGGCAGGAGAATATGATCCGCAGCGGCGTGAAAGAGGGCAAGATCGAGCTCAAGGCCGCCTGTGACGGCGTGTTTCTGGTCGATTCCGCGCGCCTTGTCGCCGTGAATAGCCAGGACGAGGTGATGATCGCCACGCGCAAGGGCGGCATGGCTGTACGCGAGGGCGACAAGCTCGCGGGCATGCGCGTCATCCCACTCATCATCGAGGAAGAAAAGCTCCGAAAGGCCGAGCAGGCCGCGGGCGATAAGCCGCTGCTGTCTCTCAAGCCCTATGTGCGCAAGACCGCCTGCATCGTCGCCACCGGCGGTGAGGTCAAAAAGGGCCTCATCAAGGATACGTTCACGCCGGTCGTCATCGACAAGCTCAAGACCTACGGCATCGAAACGCTCGAGGTCGTCTACTCCGGCGACGGGGTGGAGAATGTGCGCGACGCGGTGCTCACGATGCGTGAAAAGAAGCCCGACATGATCCTCTGTACCGGCGGCATGAGCGTCGACCCCGACGACAACACGCCGGGCGGCATCAAGGCCGCGGGCGCGAATATCATCGTCTACGGCGCGCCGGTCCTGCCGGGGGCTATGTTCCTGCTCGGCTATTTTGACGACGGTATGCCCGTTATGGGCCTGCCCGGCTGCGTGATGTATGCGGGCGCGACGGTCTTTGATCTGGTGCTGCCGAAGATCGCGGCGGATGTGCCCGTCACACGCGCGGATCTCGCGGCGCTCGGCGAAGGCGGGCTATGCCTTGGGTGCAAGCCGTGCCACTATCCCCTGTGTCCGTTTGGAAAATAAAATCTTGCGCCTGCGGGCGCGACATTCTAGATCATCGCTATCTATTTGAAGAATAGCGAAAACAAATTCTGAAAGGAAGTACCCTAATATGAAAAAACCGTTGTCTCTGCTCCTTGCCCTTTCGCTCGTGCTTGCCCTGACTGCCTGCGGCAGCAAGAACGACGGCGCGAACACTGACGGCGATGCCCAGAACGGTGAAAATACTGAGAGCGTTGATCTCATCGTCTTCGCCGCTGCCTCCATGACCGAAACGCTCAATGAGATCGCCGAGATGTACAAGGAAGTTGCCCCCAACGTCAACATCACCTACAACTTTGATTCCTCCGGCAAGCTCCTCACCCAGATCAGCGAGGGCGCGGACTGCGACCTCTTCATCTCCGCCGCACCCAAGCAGATGAACGCGATGGACGGCAGCCTCATCGGCGACACGGAGAAGAATCCCGACGGCCTCGACCTCATCGTGACCGACAGCCGCGTTGACCTTCTTGAAAACAAGGTGACGCTCGCCGTTCCCGAGGGCAACCCTAAGGGTATTGAGAGCTTCAACCAGCTCGCGCAGCTCCTGAAAGGCGGCAATGTGCTGCTCGCCATCGGCAACAGCGACGTGCCCGTCGGCCAGTACACGCGGAAGATCTTTGCCTACTACGGCCTTGACGAATCGGCCATGACCGACTGCCTCACCTACGGCAACAACGTCAAGGAAGTTACCACTCAGGTGAGCGAGGCCAGCGCTGACTGCGGCATCATCTACGCCACCGACGCTTACTCCGCCGGCCTCACGGTCGTCGACAGCGCCACCGCCGAGATGTGCGGCCAGGTCATCTATCCCGCCGCCGTCCTGAAGGGCGAGAAGGAAGAAGCCGCCCAGGCCTTCCTCGACTACCTCCAGACCGCTGACGCCATGGAAGTGTTCGAGAGCGTCGGCTTCTGCCCTGCTAACTAAAATAAAAGCCTAAAAGGCTTTCATTTTAAAGAGCTGCACTACGCTCTGCGCCTTGGCCGCTCACTTCGGTGAGCGGCCTTCGACGCTCGCTGCGTGAGAGGTATTTTTTGCCACGCACATGTCGCGGCAAAAAATTTCAAGATTATTTGCGCCGTGCGCGGCGCAAAGTCTGCGACGCTTTTTGATATCTCTTCTGGAAGAGATATCCCCTTTTGTCCCGTTCCCTGCCGCAGGATGCGGCACAAACTTTCCGCCGCATTTGCGGCGGCGTGGAGATCGCCTGAATCTCCCAAACTCCAGAAAATCGGAGGTCACTTATGGATTGGTACCCTTTATGGAACTCGCTGCGCATTGCGGCGCTCGTCCCATTGGGCTGCCGCCCAACGGGAGCCCTGATTTGAAAAGCACGGTCGGAAGTGAATTCCGTCCGCGCCAAGGTTTTGCCTGTCGGCAAAACGCTTGAACGCCGCATTTGCGGTAGCTGGAGATCGCCTGAATCTCCCAAACTCCAGAAAATCGGAGGTCACTTATGGATTGGTATCCCTTATGGAACTCGCTGCGCATTGCGGCGATCTCCACGGTCGTTATTTTCTTTGCCGGCATTTTTGCCGCCTATTATATCGCAAAGCTTCCGCGCCTGGTCAAAGGTGTGCTCGATGTGCTTCTGACGCTGCCGCTCGTGCTGCCGCCGACGGTCGTGGGCTATCTGCTGCTGCGCGTGTTCGGCCCCAAGCGCGTCATCGGCGCGTGGGTGCTCGAAACGTTCGGCGTCAAGATGGTCATGACCTGGTGGTCGGCCATCTTTGCCACGGTGGTCGTCATCTTCCCGCTGATGTACCGCACGGTGCGCGGCGCGTTCGAGTCTTTTGACGAGACGCTGGCCTATTCTGGACAGACGCTGGGCCTGTCGAATACCTACATTTTCTGGCGTATCCGCATGCCGTACTGCCGTCAGGGCGTGCTGGCCGGCACGGTGCTGGCCTTTGCACGCGCGCTCGGCGAATACGGCGCGACGAGCATGATCGCGGGCTACACGCCCGGCAAGACCGCGACGATCTCCACCACGGTCTATCAGCTCTGGCAGACGAACAACGATGTGCTGGCGACGAAGTGGGTCTTGGTCAATATTGCGATCTCCGCCGTCGTGCTGCTGGCGGTCAACATGCTCGAGCGGCGTGACTTCCTTACGGATGCGAGCAAGGCAAGGAGGGCGAGAAAATGAGTTTGTTCGTCGATATTGAAAAAAAGCTTGGCGCGTTTCATCTGCGCTCACAGTTTGAAGCGCCGGACGAGACGATGGCGCTGCTCGGCGCCTCGGGCTGCGGCAAGAGCATGACGCTAAAGTGCATCGCAGGCATCGTGACGCCCGACCGCGGGCGCATCGTGCTCGGCGACCGCGTGCTCTTTGACAGCGAGAAGAAGATCAATCTGCCGCCGCAGCAGCGCAGGGTCGGATATCTTTTCCAGCAGTACGCGCTGTTCCCGAACATGAGCGTTGAGCAGAATATCCTCTGCGGCATCCGCAGCGGCGACAAGGCGGAAAAGCGCCGCGTGCTGGTGGAGAAGATCCGCATGTTCCGCCTCGAGGGCCTGGAGAAAAAGCACCCCGCGCAGCTCTCCGGCGGTCAGCAGCAGCGCGTGGCGCTCGCGCGCATTTTGTGTTCCGAGCCGGAGGCGATTTTGCTCGACGAGCCGTTCTCCGCACTGGACAGCTACTTAAAGTGGAACCTTGAGATCGAGCTTGCCGACCTGCTCGCGACGTTCAACGGCCCCATCCTCTGGGTCAGCCACGACCGCGATGAGTGTTACCGCAACTGCCGCAGCGTCTGCGTGATGGAAGACGGCCGGACCGGCGAGGTCACGCCGATGGACGAGATGATCCGCCATCCGGGCAGCGTCAGCGCGGCGCGCCTCGCGGGCTGCAAGAACTTCTTCGCCGCCGAGGCGAGAGACGGTAAAGTCTACCTGCCCGAGTGGAACGTGGCGCTGCCGCTTGCTGGCATGGAAAATACCTTTACGACGATTGGCATTCCTGACAATACCGTCACCCTGAGTGAAAGCGGCGGAATGGCCTGCACCGTCTGCCGCATGATCCCCGGCGTGGAAGAGAACATCCTCTTGCTGCGTCCGGAGGGCAGCGCCGAAGGTGCGCCGATGCTGCGCATCGCCGTCGGACACGAAAGTGGTCTGCAAGCGGGGGCAGCCGTCCGCGTTGCACTGGACTACAGCAAACTGTTACTCCTGTGAATTAAAAAAGTGAGAGCAGGGCAATGCCCAGCTCTCTTTTTCCGTCAAAATATGAATACAATTCGTAATATTCTGCCAAAATACAACGAAATACGGCGGTTTTGGGCGTATGCCCAAAACCGCCGTGCCATATTTTCCTTACAGGCGCCCGTAGATGCGGGTCGTCTCGTGGATGGACTTTGCGAGCTTTTTGCTCGCCTCGCCGCTCAGCATGCGCCACTGCCAGTTGCCGCTGCTCGTGCCGGGGGTGTTCATGCGGCAGCCCTTGCCAAGGCACAGATAGTCCTGCATCTGTGCAACAAACAACCTGCTCTGGCAGCTCATGCCGCCGCGGATGATGCCGGCGTTGAAGCCCTCCTCGTCATTGAGACCGAGGTACTTCTTCGCGAACGCGATGTCCGCCTTATCCGCCTCCGTGCGCCAGAGGGCGAGGGGCGCGTTGTCGTGCGTGCCGGTGTAGCAAATGCTGTTGAAGTTGCAGCTATGCGGCAGGTAGTCGCTCGGGTCGCGCGAGTCGAACGCAAACTCGAGCACCTTCATGCCGGGAAGACCGGAATCAGAGAGCAGCTGCACGACCTCGGGCGAGGGATAGCCGAGGTCCTCGGCGATGAAATCGAGGTCGCGGAACCAGCCGGTCAGCACGCCGACGAGCGACATGCCGGGGCCTTTGACCCAGCGGCCGTTTTTGGCGGTCGTCTCGCCGTAGGGAATGGCCCAGTAGCTCTCGAAGCCGCGGAAATGGTCGATGCGGATGACGTCGTAGAGCTTCTGCGCGCCGCCGATGCGGCGGATCCACCAGCCGAAGCCGTCCTTCGCCATGGCCTCGTAGTTGTAGAGCGGGTTGGCCCAGAGCTGCCCGTCCTCGCTGAAGCAGTCAGGCGGGACGCCGGAGACCTCGGTGGGCACGTTGTGCTCGTCGAGCTGGAACATTTCGGGTTCTGCCCACACGTCGGCGGAGTCCATCGCCACATAGATGGGCAGGTCGCCGATGATGCGGATGCCGAGCGAGTGGATGTACGCCTTGAGTGCCTCCCACTGGCGGAAGAAGAGAAACTGAATGTAGGTGAAAAGCTCCACATCCTCGCGCAGCTCGGCGCGGTAGCGCTCGATGACCTCGCCGCTTGTGCGGCAGCGGATGTCCTCGTCGTCCCATTCCGTCCAAGACTTCATGCCGAAGTGGCGCTTGAGCGCCATGAAGAGGGCGTAGTTCGGCAGCCAGCGCTCATTTTCCCGCTCAAATGCCGCGACGGCCTCGCGGTCGCGCGTAAAGCCGCGCGTCTTGGCCTTTTCGAGCAGCGTGAAGCGGCTCGCGTAGATTTTGCCGTAGTCGACATAGCGGGGATCGTCTCCCCAGTCGCAGGCGTTGACCTCCGCGCGCGTCAGGAGCTTATCTTTGACGAGCAAGTCCAAGTCGATGAAATACGGGTTACCCGCAAAGGACGAAAAGCTCTGATACGGCGAGTCGCCGTAGCTCGTTGGGCCGAGCGGCAAGAGCTGCCAGTATTTCTGCCCCGCGGCGGCGAGAAAGTCGGCAAAGTCATAGGCGGCCTTGCCCATCGTGCCGATGCCGTGGGGCGAGGGAAGGGACGAGATCGGCATCAGAATGCCGGAGGAACGTTCGATCAATGGAACCACTTCTTTCTGGAAAATGAAGGATGAAAGGCGTTAACCCTTTACCGCGCCTGCGGCCACGCCCTTGATGATGTACTTCTGGCACAGCAGGTAGAACACGATGACAGGGATGATGCTCAGCAGGATCAGCGCCATCGTCGCGCCGAGGTCGACGGTGCCGTAGCTGCCCTTGAGGTACTGGATGTGGATGGGGATGGTCATGTACTTCGTGCGGTCGAGCACGAGATAGGGCAGCAGATAGTCGTTCCACACCCACATGATCTCGAGAATGCCGACAGAGATCATCGTGGGCCGCAGCATCGGCAGCACGACGGAGAAGTACGTGCGCAGCGGGCCGCAGCCGTCGATGGCGGCCGCCTCCTCAATTTCAAGCGGGATGGATTTGATAAAGCCGACAAACATGAAAATCGCAAGCCCCGCGCCAAAGCCGAGGTAGATGATGGGGATGGTCCAGGGGGTATTGAGCTTGAGGGTATCGGCCGTCTTCGACAGTGTGAACATCACCATCTGGAACGGTACGACCATCGAAAAGACGCAGAGATAATAGACCATGCGGCAGAATTTGCTGTCCACGCGCGCGATGTACCACGCGGCCATCGACGTGCAGAGCAAAATCAGCGCGGTCGAGACGATGGTGATAAATAAGCTGTAGCCGGCGGATTTTAAGAACGGGTAGTTGCCGAACGTCAGGCCCTTGATGAAGTTCGCCCAGCCGGCAAAGCTCTCCGCGTTCGGGAGGGCGAACGTGTCGGTCTTGACATAGGTGTTGAGCTTGAAGGAGTTGATGACCACCGTGAGGACCGGCAGCACATAGATGACGCAGATGACGCCGAGCACGATGGAGAGGATCGTCTTGCGGCGGGCTTCTGCGGAAAGAGAGTGCTTGTTCATTACTGCTGCACCTCCTTTTTGCGGTTGGCACTGAGCTGGAGAAGACCGATGGTCGCGACCAAAATGAAGAACAGCACGGCCTTGGCCTGCGCGGTGCCGCGCGAGTTGGCATTCTGCCCGTAGAACGTGTTGAGAATGTTCAGCGCGAGCATTTCGGTCTCTTTGATCGAGCTGCCGTCGGACAGGATGGTATAGGGCTGGCCGCCCGTGAGGGCGAGGTTCTGGTCGAAGAGCTTGAAGCCATTCGTAAGAGAGAGGAATGTGCAGATGGTGATGGAGGGCATCACATTCGGGATCGTGACTTTCCAAAGCGTCTGCCAGCGGCTCGCGCCGTCGATCTTCGCGGCCTCGAGCATGTCCTCGGGCACGGCTTGCAGGCCCGCGATGTAAATGATCATCATGTAGCCGATCTGCTGCCAGCACATCAGGATGATGAGACCCCAGAAGCCGAGCTTCGTGTTGAGCAGGATCGACGTGCCGTAGCGCGAGAGGATGCCGTCGAAGATCATCGACCAGATGTAGCCGAGCACGATGCCGCCGATGAGGTTCGGCATGAAGAACACCGTGCGGTACAGGTTGCTGCCCTTGATGCCCTGCGTGAGCGCGTAGGCCACCGCAAAGGCCAGCACATTGATGAGCACGAGCGATATGACGGCAAACAGCGCCGTGAACCAGAACGAATGCACAAAGCTCGCGTCCTGGAACGCGCGGCGATAGTTTTCAAAGCCGACAAAATGCGCGTCGCTCGTGACCTTGAATTTGCAGAAGGAGAGATAGATGCCCTTGCAGAACGGATAGACAAAGCCGATGATGAACGCGCAGACCATCGGCCCCATAAAGAGCGGGAACCAGCGGCGGATCGGGCGGCGGATCATCGAGCTGTTGACCGCAGCGTTGCTGTGCTTATGTTTCAATTCGATCAACTCCCAGCCAAAGATAGAATATTGCTTTTGTTTCTGCACGGCGGGCGCTTCATGCGGCGCTCGCCGTGATATGCAGGGAGGGACGGGCGAAATCGCCCGCCCCTCTCATTTGTGCTTTTCAGATGCGCTTGCTTTTTTAAAAGCGGCTTAGCCGTTGGCGGCAGCGTACTGCGTGGCCCAGCCGTCGACAAACGCGGTCTTGACGAGCTCCCAGTTGGCATCGCTCTGGTCGGCGTCGTACTGGTTCATCGCGGAGACGAGCGCAGCGCGGTAAGCATCAACGTTCGGCTGGAAGTTGGTGACCCAGGGCATGATGTAGTTGCCGTTGGTGGTGTAGTCGTTGGCGTCGGCGAGGAAGCCGTTGGTGGATTCGGCAGCCTGCTTATAGGGCATGGCGGCGAATTCATCGACCAGCATACGGGAGGCCTCGGGATCGGTGACCATCCAGTTCATGAATTCGAGCGTGGCCTGAATATCTTCCTCGGAAGCCTTGGCGTTGACAGCCCAGCAGTTCTCGGTGCCGCAGTTGAGACCCGCGTTCTCTTCGCCCGCAACACCGCAGTAGAACGGGATCATGGACAGGTTGTCAAGACCGTACTGACCGTCGCCGGTACCGGTGAGCTTGGCCCACTCCCAGGAGCCGTTCTGATAGAACACGGCCTGCTCCTTGCCGAACTCGTCCGCCGCGTCAAAGCCGCCGGCAGCGAGATCAGCAGGATTCACGGCGCTGTTGTTGATGTACAGATCCCACAGGTTCTTGTAGTTCTGCATGTAGGTACCCTTGATGGAAGACGGGCATTCCTTCCAGGCGTCGGGATCGTCCACGGACTCGTAGTAATACTCGAGGTTCGCGAGGTGGCCGGTGAAGCGCCAGCTGGAATCGTCGCTCATGGAAGAGGAGGTGAAGGCGTCGAAGCCGAGCTCGGAAGCACGAGCGTGGATGTCCTCAGCGACGGCCTTGAGAGTCTCAAAGTTCGTGATGTCGCCAAGCGTGTAGCCGGCCTTTTCGAGCAGGTCTTCGTTGACGATGATGCCGTAGCACTCGTAGCAGTAGCCGATGGAGCAGAGCTTGCCGTCGGCGTCATAGAGGTTGTAGGCGTCGGTGTTGAGCTCGTTGGCAACGGCGGTGCCGCTCAGGTCATAGCAGTAGTCGCCCCAGGTGCCGACAGCGGCCTGGTTGCCCACGACGAACAGCGTCGGGGGAGCAGACTTGTCCATCTCGGCGGTCAGGGTCTCGTTGTAGGTGCCGGAAGCGGCGGTCACGACGGTGACGGGCACGCCAGTCTTCTCGGTGTACATGGCGGCGACCTTCTGCAGGGTCCCGTCGGCTTCGGGCTTGAAGTTCAGCCAGTAGACGCGGCCGGAGGCGGTATCGCCGTCGCTGTTGTCAGCGGAGTCATCCTTCTTATCGCCGCAGGCGACGAGAGAAAGCGCCATGACAAGAGCAAGGATCATTGCAAGATACTTTTTCATTTCATCAATACTCCTTTTTAAATTTATTTTCACGCGGTTCCCGCGGGAAAATCAGTGCTTGAGCTGCCGCACGGACGCGCCCTCGCGCAGCGCGGTCGGCAGAGTGACATGGCGATGAACGCCGCGTCCCTCGATGATGTCGAGCAGAATCTCGACGCTCGCCTCTCCCATGGCGGTCATGGGCTGGCAGAGGGTGGTGAGCATGGGATGAATGTATTCCGAGACGCTGATGCCGTCGATGGCGATGACGGAGCAGTCCTCGGGGATGGAGCGGCCGCTTTCGCGCAGGGCGCGCATCGCGCCGATGGCCATGTCGTCCGCAATGGCGAAGACAGCCGTAAAATCGGCGGGGGAGCGCAGACGCTTTTGCATGGCGGCATAGGCGTTGGCAATGGTGAAGTCTTCGGCGCAGATCAGGTCGTCCGGATGCTCTGTTAAGCCGAAGTCGCGCAGCGCGCGCTGATAGCCAAGGTAACGGAGCTGGGAGATCGAACTGTCGTCGGGGGCGGCGGTCAGCACGGCGATGCGGCGGTGACCGTTTTGGTAAAGCTCGCTGACCGCGCGGTAGGCCTCCTGCTCGTCGGCGATGGAGACGGAGGAGTACGACTCCGGCGGAAGCGTACCGTAGGAGTTGGTGTAGGAGCAGCAGACATAGGGCACGCCGAGAAGCGAAACCTCTTCGGGCGAATAATCGCTGCGCCCGCCGAGGAAGATAATGCCGCGCAGGCGCTTTTCCTTTTCCATCACCGCACCGCACTGAATCTCGTCGTCGCCCGATGGGATCTGGCGCATGACCATCGTGTAGCCCGAGGCGTCGAGCTTTTGCTCGATGGCGTGGATGATGTCGGTGTAGAAGGGATTCTGCACACCGCGCACCACAAGGCCGACCGCGTCAGAACGAATTTTGACGAGGTCGCGCGCGCTGTTGTTCGGCACATACCGGTGCGCCTCGATGACGGCGCGGACCCGTCTGCGGGAATCCTCACTCACGTCCGGACGGTCGTTGAGCACGCGGGAGACGGTGCTGACGCTCACGTCTGCAAGCTTTGCAATATCCTTGATGGTCATGCCGACGCGCCCCCTGCGATGATTCCGGAAACCTTACCGGTAACGTTTCCAATCCTTGCTTACAGCATAGCCCCCACAGCGGGCAAAGTCAAATGAAACTTGCCGTTTGTGGTAAAAATGGGGGAAACACACAAGAAATGTGCACCGATTTTTGACAAAACAGCCAAAGGATCAGAGAATAGCTCTCTTAACGTTCAGCTTACGACGTGCCTGTACCACTTTATGAGCGGCTTATAGCAAAATGCGGGCCAAAATCGGCGTTTCTGTGCAGAAACGAAAAAATTCCCCGTTTTCCGCCGCTATGCGGCAGAAAACGGGGAACGATCTGTGGCTAAAAAACCTTACTTGAGCAGCAGCTCCGCGATCTGGATGGTGTTGGTGGCAGCGCCCTTGCGGACCTGGTCGCCGCAGCACCAGAGGTTCAGGCCGCGCTCGTCGGTCAGGTCCTCACGAATGCGGCCGACATAGACGATGTCCTGATCGGACGTGTCGAGCGGCATGGGGTAGACCTTGTTCTTGAGGTCGTCGACGAGCTTGCAGCCCGGGGCGTTTGCGATGAGCTCCTTGGCACGCTCGACGCTGATCTTCTCCTTCGTGCGCAGCACGACGGATACGCTGTGGCTGCGGATGACGGGCACGCGCGCGCAGGTGCAGCTGACCTTCATCTCGGGCAGGTGGAGGATCTTGCGGCCCTCGTTCTGCATCTTCATCTCCTCGCTGGTGTAGCCCTCGAAGGCCTCGCCGCCGATCTGGGGGATGATGTTGTACGCGATCTGATACTGGAAGACCTTGGGCTCAAGGTGTTTGCCCTCGGAAAGGGCCTTGACCTCATTGTTGAGTTCGTCGATGCCGCCCTTGCCCGCGCCGCTGACGGCCTGGTAGGAAGAGGCGATGATCGTCTCGATGGGGCTCTCCTTGGCGAGGGCGTTGATGGCCACGAGGGTCACGATGGTGGTGCAGTTGGGGTTCGAGATGATGCCCTTGTGCCACTTCACGTCCTCGGGGTTGATCTCGGGGATGACAAGGGGGACGTTGGGGTCGAGGCGGAACGCGCTCGAATTGTCGACGAACACCGCGCCCGCCTTGACGATCGAGGGAGCAAAACGCTCGGCGATGTCGTTCTCGGCCGCGCCGAGGACGATATCAAGGCCCTCAAACGCGTCGTCAGACGCCTCGACGATGGTGCACTCCTGACCGCGGAACATGATTTTGCTGCCCGCGCTTCTGGCGCTTGCGATGGGACGAAGGGACGCAACGGGGAAGTTGCGCTCTTCGAGAATTTTGATCATTTCCTGACCGACGGCGCCGGTGGCGCCGAGAATGCCGACATTGACCTGTTTCATACTACATTCTCCTTCACAAAACTGTTGTACAGGACACGGATGGCCTGTTCGAAATCTTTTTCTTCCACGCCCACGATGATGTTGAGCTCTTCGGGACCCTGCGTGATCATGCGGATGTTCACGCCGTTTTCGCCGAGCTTGGCGAAAATTTTACCGGAAACGCCGGGACGGTACGCCATCTTGCGGCCGACGGCGGCGACGATGGCGATATGCTCCGTTACGGTTATCTTATTCGGCTGCACCTCTTTTTGCAGCTCGCCCAGCATTTCGTAGAGCGAGCGGGACACCTTGTCGGACGAGACGACGAGCGAGACGTTGTCGATGCCGGACGGGAGGTACTCGACGTTGACCTCGTGCTTGGCGAGCACGTTGAGAATTTTCAGGAGAGAGCCCGGCTCGCTCGACATGCCGGTCTTGGCGATGGTGATGATGGAAAAGCCCTTCTTGCCGGCGATGCCGGTGATGAAGCCGCCCTCTTCCATCTCGTCGCCGATGGACTCCAAGATCATCGTACCGGGATGGTCGGGCGCGTTGGTATTGCGGATGTTGAGCGGGATGTTTTTCTCGCGCACGGGGAAGATCGTGCCCTCGTGCAGGACCTGCGCGCCGATGTAGCTCAGCTCGCGCAGCTCGCTGTAGGTCACGCGGCGGATGGGCTCGGGATCGTCGACGATGCGCGGGTCGGCCATCAGGATGCCGGAGACGTCCGTCCAGTTCTCATACACGTCCGCGCCGAGCGCCGCTGCCGCGAGCGCACCGGTGATGTCGCTGCCGCCGCGGGAGAACGTGCGGATGTGCCCGTCGGGCATCACGCCATAGAAACCGGGGATGACGACCTTGCGGTCCCCGGCGAGGGAGCGCAGCGCCGCGTAGGATGCGTCCTGATCGACGGTGCCGTCGAACTTGAACTTGATCCAGCGGGCCGCGTCGACGAACTCATAGTCGAGGTATTCGGCCATCAGCCGTGCGGAGAAGTATTCGCCGCGCGAGGCGAGCTCATCCTGGCTGATGCCATTTTTCATCTTGTCCCACAGCGCGTCGAACTCTTTGTCGAGGCTGATGTGCAGGCTGCACTCGGCGATGATCTCGTTGTAGCGGTCACGGATCATGGCGAAGATGTCCTCGCACGAAACGCCGTATTTGATGTGCGCGGCGCAGAGATAGAGAAGATCGGTGATCTTATGGTCGCCGGAGAAGCGCTTGCCCGGCGCGGAGACGATGACCACGCGGCGGGCGGGGTCGGCTTCCACGATGGACTTGACCTTGGCGAACTGGCGGGCGTCGGCGAGCGACGAACCGCCGAATTTCAAAACTTTGAGCATGGAGTTTATTCCTCTTCGGCCGCGTAGCGCGCAAGCAGCGCGTGCGGGTCGTCCTTTCGGTAAGATTCATAGGCGTCGAACGCCTCGCGGGCGCTGCACTCGCGGGTAAAGTATTCGCCCATGCAGCGGAACAGCCACTTGCACTGCGTGCCGGATAGGTTCACCGAGCAGGGGGTGAAAGAGTCAGCATAGAAGCTGCGGCAGCCGTCGGCGACGTCGAGACAGTCGCGCAGCACGTTCGAGCCGGTCGGGTAGCCGCCTGCGCCCGCGCCGGAAAAGCTCTGCTTGCCAAAACGCGATGCGAACAGCGTGACGAGGTTGCCGGTGCCGTCGGTGTGCGCCTCGGGCGCGGAGGAGGGGAAAAGCGTCGGGCAGACGAACGCGGCCACGGCACGGCCGTTTTTCTCCGCTCGGGCAATGAGCTTGTAGGTCAGGCCCTCGTCCTTCGCCTTGGCGATGTCGCCCGCGGTGATGGACGAGATACCGACACAGGGGATGTCCTCTTCCCTGATGTTCACGCCGAAGGCAAGGTCGGCGGAGAGGACGATCTTGCGGCGCGCGTCCAGACCCTCGACATCTGCGGTGGGGTCGGCCTCGGCGTAGCCGAGCTCCTGCGCCTTGCGGAGCGCGGGCGCGTAATCCGCGCCGGAATTCGTCATGGCGGAAAGCATGTAATTCGTTGTGCCGTTCAGAATGCCCTCGACAGCCTTGATCTCATCAAGCTCAGACGCGCGGGAGAGAGAGGTGAGCCAGGGAATGCCGCCGCCCGCGGCGGCAGTGCAGCGCAGCGCCACGCCTTTTTCTTTTGCAAGGGAGGTGAGCTCTTCAAAGTGGGCGCACATGAGCTGCTTGTTCGCGGTGACGACGTGCTTGCCCGCACGCATGGCCGCGCAGAGGTAGCTGTACGCCGGCTCGATGCCGCCCATGACTTCCACCACAATATCAATCGAGGGATCGCGCACGATCTCGTCGTAATCGGCGGTCACGGTGCATGTGAGCTCCGGGCGGGGACGGCGGGAGAGAACAGCTGCAACATGCAGATCGGTTCGCCCCTCGCACAGCTTATAAAAATGGGAACCGACGGTGCCGAAGCCCAGCAGCGCAATATTCACGGGGAATGACCTTCTTTCTTTTTTGGATACTCCGTCAAGTGCGGACGAATTTGTGACTTACGCCGAAACTGTCCGCGGAAGAAAAACACTTGACTTTTTGATGGAAACAATATAACATAGCGTTTGTGAAAATACAATAGGGAAAACAAAAAAAACTTTTCCCGTGAGATACAGGAGGAAACATCCATGCAGTATCAGAGCACCCGTGACAAAAATTTAAAGGCCAGCAGCGCGCAGGCCATCTTAAACGGCCTTGCCCCCGACGGCGGCCTTTACACGATGCCGTCGTTTGACGAGGTCAAGTTCGACTATACTACTGTATTAAATATGGACACGATGTCCATGTCGACGAAGATCTTATCCAAGCTCCTGCCCGACTTTTCAGAAGCGGAGATGGCAAAACTCGTCCACGACGGCTATACCGGCAAGTTTGAGACCGACCACCTGACCCCGACCGTCCCCGTCGGTGAGGACTTCATCCTCGAGCTTTTCCGCGGGCCGACGAGCGCTTTTAAGGATGTGGCGCTCTCGATGCTGCCGCGCCTGATGACCGCGTCGAAAGAAAAGCTCGGTGTGGACGACGAGATCATGATCCTGACCGCCACGTCCGGCGACACCGGCAAGGCGGCGATGGAGGGCTTCTGCGATGTGCCGGGCACGAAGATCATCGTCTTCTACCCCCACGGCGGCGTGAGCGCCGTGCAGCAGGCGCAGATGGCGACGCAGGCGGGCGAAAACGTCTGCGTGTGCGCGGTGCGCGGCAACTTCGACGATGCGCAGACCGGCGTGAAGAAAATTTTCTCCGCCGTCAGCAAGGATCAGCTGCTCGAGGGTAAGGGCGTTCGCCTGTCCTCGGCCAACTCCATCAACATCGGCCGCCTCGCCCCGCAGGTCGTCTATTATTATAGAGCGTACGCCGACCTTGTGCAGGCGGGCCGCATCCAGCCGGGCGACAAGGTCGACTACGTCGTGCCGACCGGCAATTTCGGCGATATCCTCGCGGGCTACTTCGCCAAGGAAATGGGCCTTCCCGTCGGCAAGCTCGTGTGCGCGTCCAACGCCAACAATGTGCTGACCGACTTCCTGCGCACGGGCCGCTATGACCGCCGCCGCCCCTTCTACAAGACCGTGTCCCCCTCGATGGACATTCTCGTCTCCAGCAACTTGGAGCGCCTGCTCTATCTCCTCTCCGGCGACGACAAGCTCATCGCGGATTTAATGAAGCAGCTCAGCGAAAACGGTGAGTACGAGGTGCCCGCGGACATGCTCGAAAAGCTGCACGAGCTCTTCTGGGCAGGCTTCTGCGACGACGAGGGTGCGAAAACCGCCATCGGTAAGGTCTGGAAGGACGACCATTACCTCTGCGACACGCACACGGCGGTCGCCTGGGACGTGGCGCAGCAGTACAAGCAGGCAAACCCCGAGCACAATGCCGTCGTCGTGCTCTCCACTGCCTCTCCTTATAAATTCCCCGCCGCCGTGCTCGAGGGCATCGGCGAAAAGGCCGAGGGCGACGAGTTCGACGTGATGGAGCAGCTCCACAAGGTCACGGGCGTGCCCGTGCCGAAGAATCTTGCCGACCTACGCTCCCGCGCGGTGCGTCACCGCGACGTGATCGACCGCGGCGAGATGCTCGACTACGTGCTCGGCAAGGCCGCGGCGGAAAAGTGATAAAGGAGAATAAACATGTATATTACCTGCCTTGATATGGAGGGCGTGCTCGTCCCCGAAATTTGGATCGAATTTGCCCGCGAGAGCGGCATTCCCGAGCTGACGCGCACCACGCGCGACGAGCCGGACTACGACAAGCTGATGAAATGGCGCCTGGGCGTGCTCCGCGAGCACGGCCTGGGACTCAAGGAAATTCAGGAGACTATCGCGCGCATCGACCCGCTGCCGGGGGCAAAAGAATTCCTCGACAAGCTGAGATCTGAGACGCAGGCCATCATTTTGAGCGACACCTTTGAGGAATTTGCACAACCGCTGATGAAAAAACTCGGCTGGCCGACCATTTTCTGCAACTCTCTCGAGGTGGACGCCGACGGATTCATCAGCGGCATCAAGATGAGATGCGAGCATTCCAAGCTTACGACCGTGCGCGGCCTTCAGTCCATCGGCTTTGAGACCATCGCCAGCGGCGACAGCTACAACGACCTCGAAATGATCGAAGCGTCCAAGGCGGGCTTCCTGTTCCGCACGACGGAAAAGATCAAGCACGACTACCCGCATCTGCCCGCTTTTGAGGGCTACGACGAGCTTTTAGCGGCCATCGAGCAGGTCATCCGCGCATAAGGGAAAAACAAATATCCAGCTTGAATGAAATAATATTCATTTAAAATTTGTTCATTTTGACGATTGACTTTTTTCTCCAAAAAATTATTATAATCAGGCGAAACGCAGGGGAAATTCTCCTGCAAGGCAAACATTTGTAATAAAATAGGAGGAGAAAAATGTTTAGCTTTCTGATCTGCCTCGCATTGCTGATCGGCGGCTACTTCGTTTACGGTGGCATCGTCGAAAAGACCTTCGGCCCTGACGACCGTGAAACGCCGGCTGTCAAGATCAACGATGGCGTGGACTATGTGGTTCTGCCGCAGTGGAAGCTGTTTATGATCCAGCTTCTGAACATCGCGGGCCTCGGCCCCATCTTCGGTGCCCTGCAGGGTGCTCTGTGGGGTCCCATCGTGTTCCTGTGGATCACCTTTGGTACGATTTTTGCCGGTGCGGTTCACGACTATTTCTCCGGTATGATGAGCGAGCGTAACGAAGGCGCTTCCATCTCCGAGATCGCCGGTATCTATCTGGGCGGCGCAATGAAGAACGTCATGCGCGTGTTCAGCGTGGTGCTGCTCGTTATGGTCGGTACGGTCTTTGCGGTCGGCCCTGCCGGTCTGATTGTCACCCTGTTCAAGAACGGCGGCCACGAGGGCATCGTCGCCACGACCCTGTTCTGGCTGATTATCGTTCTTGTCTACTACTTCATCGCGACTTTCATTTCCATCGATAAGATCATCGGTAAGATTTACCCCCTGTTCGGTATCTGCCTGATCATCATGGCCATCGGTGTTGCCGTCGGCATCTTCACCAAGCCTGAGTACACCATCCCCGAGATCTGGAACAACTTCGGCTCCATGCATCCCTCGGGCACCCCGGTGTGGAGCTTCATGTTCATCACCGTTGCCTGCGGCGCGATCTCCGGCTTCCATGCCACGCAGAGCCCCCTGATGGCTCGCTGCATGAAGAGCGAGAAGCAGGGCCACTTCGTCTTCTACGGCGCGATGGTCTGCGAGGGTGTTATCGCTCTGATCTGGGCTGCTGCCGGCTGCTCCCTGTATGAGGTCACCGGCGGTCTGAACACCGGCCTTGCCGCGGCTCTCGCCAATGGCCAGTCTGCTGCCATCTACGACGTCTGCTCCAAGACCATGGGCGGCGTGGGCATTGCGCTCGCCATGCTCGGCGTTATCGCCTGCCCCATCACCTCCGGCGATACGGCCTTCCGTTCCGCCCGTCTTGTTCTGGCTGACTGGTTCAAGATTGATCAGAAGAAGTGGCAGAACCGCTTGATGCTCTGCGTGCCCGTCCTCGGCGTCGGCGCGATCCTCGGCATCGGCAATGCCCTCGGCAAGATCGACTACACTGTCATTTGGCGTTACTTCAGCTGGACGAACCAGACCCTCGCCATGATCGTTCTGTGGGCCGCTTCCATGTACCTCTTCTATGATAAGAAGAACTACTGGATCACCGCTGTCCCCGCTACCTTTATGAGCGCTGTGTCCGTGACGTACTTCCTGCTGGGCAACGAGTGCCTCGGCCAGTTCCTGAATACCAAGACTGCTGACGGCGCTACCGTTTACAACACTGCTGTTGCTTACCCCGTCGGTATCATCGCCGCTATCGTGTTCCTTGGCATCTTCCTGTACACCATCAAGAAGCGCCACACCCAGCCTCACTACGAGACGCTGCACAAGTAAACTATTCGTAGAGCGGTGGGAGAATGCTCTCCCACCGCTTTTTTCAAATTTTGGAGGAGCTTTATGATTTTTGCACCTGTGCGCCTTGGCGAAACGAGTCTCAACGCCGAAGCTGTCGCCGCGGACAAGAAGTCCTGCAAGCGTTTCGGCCCCTGCGGCGTGGGGAAAGAGGCGCTGTTTTTGAATAGCTATTTTATCGACCGGCGCTACTATGTCGCCTTTTCGTCGGTGCGCCGCGTCTTCAAGCGCGTGGCGATGAGCCAGGGCGGCTTTTCGGGCAAGGGCGTGTTCGGCGCGATCCCCTATCTCGTGGTGCAGTATGACGGCGGGAAGGAAAAGCAGTGTACCTTTAAGCGCGAGGAAGACGTGGACGCGATGCTCGCCTATATCGGGGAAGTGCATCCCGAGATCCCGACGCTGAGCGTCGGCGGCGAGCAGCGCTTGGAGCAGAAGGCAAAGGAAGAGGCCGCGCGCTATCTTTCCGAGCTGACGAGCGACGCGCAGAGCGCGAAAGAAGAGCTGGAAAAGGCGCAGAAGTTCCTCTCCGGTTACCCCGAGCTGACAGACCGGCTCTCCAAGGCGGCCAGAGCCAAGCGTGTGAACCAGCATACGAACCCCGCCTACCGCTGGGTCGCGCTGGCCATCGTGCTGGCGGGCGCAGCGGCGCTGGTGTACGGCATCATCTCGTGGCGCAACGGCGGAGATTTCGGCATGTATTTCGCCCTCTTCGGCTTTGCGGCGATCTTCTTCTTTTCCGGCGCGCACGTGTTGCCCACGGCGAAGAACAACAAAAAGGCCGTCGCCCGCGCCTGGGAAGAGGCACAGGCCAACCTTGCCCACGTCCTGCCGGACGATTTTCCGCTGCCGGCGCGCTATGCGCACCCTGTCGTGCTCACGCGCATGATCCGCATCCTGCGCGAGGGCCGCGCCCAGAGCGCGGACGAGGCGCTCGAGGTGCTGAAATCTGACCTCAAGGCGCTCAACGCCGATGTGCAGGTCTCGCAGGAGGAATACGACGAGGTCGTCGCGATCAAGTCGATGTTCCTGCTGAGCGATTATCAGTGAGCGTATATTGATTCATTTCGTCAAAAAGCCCGTGGATTTTGCAAACCCATGGGCTTTTTTCTGTCGCCTGGCAAGTGAATATAAGAGCGGTAAAAGAAAAATGCTTGCAAAGCGATCGCTTTGCAAGCATTTTTTATCTCTTTTTGCTCTTTGCCGTGGGCTTTGGCTTGGCCCAGCCGGATTTGCGCTTAAAGTTTTTCGGCTTGTCAGCGCCGCTGTTCTTCGGGCTCTGCCCGCCGCGGGGAGCGTCGTTTCTGCGGCCGCCGGTCTGAGCGGCGGAGGGCTTTTTACCGCCGCCGAATTTGCCGTGCGGCATCGCGCGGTCATCGCCGTACGGGCGGACAAGGCATTTCGGCCCGTAGCCGATGAGATCCTCGCGTCCGGCCTTTTTGAGCGCCTCGATGACGAGCTTTTTCTTGTCGGGGCGGAACCACTGGAGCAGCGCGCGCTGCAATTCCTTGCCGTGCGGCGTCGTCTCGGCGAAGACAGGTGTCATATCGCGCGGGTCGATGCCGGTGTAGTACATGCAGGTCGAGAGCGTACCGGGCGTGGGGTAGAAGTCCTGCACCTGCTCGGGTTTGTGACCCGTGGAGTGCAGAAATTCCGCGAGCTGCACGGCGTCCTCGAGTGTGCAGCCGGGGTGGGACGACATGAGGTAGGGAACGAGATACTGCTCGCGCCCGTTCTTCTCGTTCACGGAGCGGTATTTGTCCCAGAATTTTTCAAACACGTCGAAGTGCGGCTTTCCCATGTAGTCGAGCACGCTCGCCACGCAGTGCTCGGGCGCGACCTTGAGCTGGCCGGAGATGTGGTATTTGACGAGCTCGGACAAAAAGGGACTTCCCTTGTCCTCAAGCAGATAGTCATACCGGATGCCCGAGCGGACGAAGACCTTCTTCACGCCGGGGATCGCGCGAAGACGACGCAGCAGCTCGACATATTCCGAGTGGTCGGGATCGAGATTTTTGCAGGGGTAGGGAGCGAGGCAGTTTTTATTGCGGCACATGCCGCGCTTCAACTGATCCTTGCACGACGGATGGCGGAAGTTGGCGCTCGGACCGCCGACGTCGTGGACGTAGCCCTTGAACTTCGGGTCGTGGGTGAAGCCCTCGACCTCGCGCACGCAGGATTCAATCGAGCGCGAGGTGATCATGCGCCCCTGATGGAACGCCAGCGAGCAGAAGTTGCATCCGCCGAAGCACCCGCGGTTGTGCGCGACGGAAAAGCGCACCTCCTCGATGGCGGCGACGCCGCCGAGAGCGTCGTACATCGGGTGCACCTCGCGCATGTAGGGGAGCTCGGCGACCTCGTCGAGCTCTTCGCGCGAAAGCGGCATCGCGGGCGGATTGACGACGAGCGTGTCACGCCCGTGCGCCTGCCAGAGCGCTTTGCCGCGAATGGGGTCGTGCTCCTCGTATTCGAGCTTTGTCGCGAGCGCGTAGGCGTGCTTGTCCCCGCACACCTCTTCATATGACGGGCACTCGACATGGTCGAAGGCGCAGACTTCGGGCGTGCGCGTCACAAACGCCGTGCCGCGAATATCTGTCAAGGTATCCGCCTTTTCGCCCTTGGAGAGCCGGCGCGCAATCTCGCGCGTGGCGTATTCGCCCATGCCGTAAACGAGCAGGTCGGCCTGTGCGTCAAAGATCAGCGCGCGGCGGACCTTATCGTCCCAGTAGTCGTAATGCGCAAAGCGGCGCAGGCTCGCCTCCAGTCCGCCGACGACGATGGGGATATTGCCGAAGGCTTCGCGGCAGCGGTTGGCGTATACGATGGTCGGGCGGTCGGGGCGAAGACCCATGCGGCTGCCGGGGGAGTAGAGGTCCTGCGTGCGGCGTTTTTTCGCCGCCGTGTAGTGCGCGACCATCGAGTCAATGTTGCCGCCGCCGATCATCACGCCGTAGCGCGGACGGCCCATCGCGCGGAAAGCGTCCGCGCTGTGCCAGTCGGGCTGGGCGAGCACCGCCACGCGGTAGCCCTCAGCCTCCAGCACGCGCGCGATGATGGATGTGCCGAAGCTCGGGTGGTCAACATAGGCGTCCGCCGTGACAACGAGGAAGTCGTAGTAGTACCAGCCGCGCTCGACCATCTCATCCTTCGAGACGGGCAGAAAGGCCTTTTCGATCTTCTTTTTCTTCATTTTTCGATAACTTCCTGCAATCTCTTCCAGCAGGATTCCTCATCGTATTCGAAATTCTTCTCAAAAGTGACGCTTTCCGCATCCTCGCAGACGGGGTGGAAGCCCCACTTTTCCGCGCAGTGGAGGCCGACTGCATTGCTCTTCGGGATGCGGCCGGTCGAGAGGATGGAGCAGCCGCGCGAGCGCGCATAGGAGAGAGCCTGACCGACGAGCTTTTCGCCGAGGTTGCGCTTCTGCACGTCCTCCTCGAGCCAGAATTCGCCGATCGTGCCCACACCGCCGCGGCAGGAGACAACGCTGACCGCACCGATGACATCGCCGCCGTGCATCACGTCGAAATGCCCCGCTTCGCCCGAAGCGCGGTAGTAGATGCCGCCCTCGAAGCCTTTCGGGTCGTTGACCCAAGGCTGCTTGCGCACGGTGGCAATGTTGTCGCCGAGGTGGGAGGCGTCGTCGCGGAAGATGACATTGAACGTGCCATTTTCGTACTCGAGCTTTGCAACGGCGGTGTTTTCCGCGTGGCCGGTCTTGTCGATTTCGTGCAGTGTCATGCCCTGAAGCGTGCCGACGATGATGCGCATGGCCATGCCGTGGGAAAAGACGGCGACCGTGCCGTTCGGGTGCGCCTCGGCGATCTCCGTGAGCGCCTTGCGCATCCGTTCGCGCACCTCGGCAAAGCTTTCACAGCCGGGGACGTGCCAGTTCTGCGAGTCGTTGCTGAAATTCGCGAGCTGTTCAGGGTCGATGCGCTCAAGCTCTGCCCAGGGGGTATCCTCCCAATAGCCCACGTCGATCTCGCGCAGCGTGCGGACGGTGCGCAGCGGCAGACCGTGCGTTTTATAGATGGAAAGCGCCGTGATCATCGTGCGGAAACGGTCGCTTGAATAAACGGCGTCGAATTTTGTATCAGCAAAGCGCTTTGCGAGCGCGGCGATCTGATGGTAGCCGCGGTCGGTGATGGTGCTGTTGTACCAGCCATGCGCGCGGCGATAGAGGTTGCCCTCGGCCTCGGCGTGGCGGATGAGATAAATCGTGGTCATATGGTTCTCCTTCATGCTTACTTTTTCTCATTTTCATTATAGGCCGAAAAGAGGCATTCAGCAAGGGCGATTTGCGGCAAAAATTGCCGCGTATGACGCGATCTTGTGTGGACAGACTAAGCGCGTGAGCAAAGGAGTGATCGATATGTGTGATACCGCATTCTGGCGCGGTATGGCTGCCGGCATGGCCGCCGGCGCGATCATCGGCATGACCGTCGCAGAAAAGCGCAAAGCCATGAAGACCTGCGTGGGCCGCACCATGCAGCAGATGGGTACCGCCGTGGACGGCGCGCTGAGCGACTTAATGCACCGGTGAAATAGACGCGAGAGCGCAAAGAAAGGGCGGGAGCTAAAGCTCCCGCCCTTTCTCATTATTTCCTTGCTATCCTGCTTGCTTTTATCCTTAGATGACGCCGTACTCCTTGAGGAGCTTTTCGATGTCGGTGCCTTCGATTTTGCCGAGAGCTTTCTTGACGGCCATCTTTTCCATGAAGCCCATATCCATGTCGGTGGCCTTCTTGCCGTCGCGCAGCTTGACGGTGGCGTTGAGCAGGTCGCGCACATCATACACGCTGCCCCAGACCTCGGGCACGCCGCGGTCGACGTTCAGCAGCGTATAGACGGCCTCCATGCCGGTGCGCATGGAATACTCGGTGGTGAAGATCGTGTCGCGCGGGGTCTCGGCAAACTGGCCGAGGAAGGCGAAGTTGACGCTGCCCTCGGGCACGACGTTCGGGCGGTCGCCGTAGGCGCGCGGCATGAAGAACGCGTCGATATACGGCATCATGACGGGCACGGTGTTGGCGCTGTTCGTCGCGAGCTCTTCGATCTGGTCCTCGGGCACGCCGATGTGGTAGAGCCACTCCATGCAGATCTCCTTGCCGGTGCACTCGCGCATGGGCTTTTTGATATAATCGCCCGGCTTGTCGGTGAAGAGGGAGTAGACCCAGACGAGGCAGTGGTCCTTGGGCTGCGTGCGGAACTGCGGCTGGCGGTTGATGGTCCAGCTCATCAGCCAGGAGGAATCCTTCACGGTGACGATGCCGCCGGTGACGACATGGCCGGTGAACGGGTCGCGCTTGCAGATGTTTTTGATATAGGGGATGATCTTCTGGTCGAGGGTCTCGACGGTGGCGCTCATCCAGTTGGTCTGCTCAGGGTCGTGGCAGAACTTGTCGGGATGACCGAAGGACGGGTCCTGCGCGGCGATCTTGCGCCACATATCCCAGCCGCCGCCCTCTTTGAGCTCGGTGTTGTACTGGGCGGGCTCATTCTGGCTGCCCATGGAGGAGTTTTCGACGCAGCCGCCGTTCGTGATGAAGACGAGGTCGTTTTCCGTGAGGTCGATGGCCTCCTTCTTGCCGTCGCGGATGACATCGATGCGCTTAGCGAGCTTGTGGGCAGGGTCAGAGCAGTCGAACTCGACGTTTGCGACCTGCACGCCGTAGTGGAACTGAACGTTGTGGCTCTCGAGGTACTTGACCATCGGGAGGATCATGGACTCGTACTGGTTGTACTTCGTGAAGCGCAGCGCCGTGAAGTCGGGAAGTCCCCCGATGTGGTGGATATAGCGCTGGATATAGAGCTTCATCTCGAGTGCGCTGTGCCAGTTTTCAAAGGCGAACATCGTGCGCCAATAGAGCCAGAAATTGGAATTCAGGACCTCGTCATCGAAGAAGTCGGTGATCTTCTTGTCCTGCAGCTGCTCGTTGGGGGTGAAGAAGAGCTTCATGATCTCCATCGCACCCTTGTCGGAGATGCTGAACTTGCCGTCGGTGTGGGCGTCCTGACCGCGCTTTTCGGTGGCGCGGCAGAGGGAGTAGTTGGGGTCTTCCTTGTTGAGCCAGTAGTACTCGTCGAGCACGCTCACGCCCTCGGTCTCGATGGAGGGGATGGAGCGGAACAGGTCCCACATGACCTCGAAATGGTTGTCCATCTCGCGGCCGCCGCGCATCACATAGCCGAGGTTCTCGAACTTGTAACCGTCGCACGCGCCGCCGGGCAGCTCGCCCTTTTCGAGAACGTGGATGTGCTCGCCCTTCATCTGGCCGTCACGCACGAGATAGCAGGCGGCAGTCAGCGCGGCGAGGCCGCTGCCGACGATATAGGCGGACTTGTTGTCCACGCCTTCGGGCTTCTTGGGACGGGCGAACGCTTCATAGTTACCGCTGGAATAATACATAAATCATTTCTCCTTTCAAACTGTCTGTGAAACCGCTGATCCACGAAACACATTCAACCTTGGGAATCAACGGTATGTTTTCCTTTCGATGGTGAAAGCATACCGCAGTTTTGCGAAAAGAACAATCAGCAGAAATCGGGCGGTGATAAGTTTCTTATCACCGCCCGAAAAGCTGTAAAAATTTTTATCATTCTGCCGCTTTTGATGAAAGCAGGGAAACCGTCACGCCTTATCGATGCGCAGCCGCTCGAGCGCGGCACGGACATTGCCGTGGATGACGAGCTCAAGCCGGTCGACAAGCAGCTGGGGGTCGCCCTTCATATCGTTTTTGATCCAGTCGAGCATCAGACCGACAAAGGCGTACTTGTAGACCGTTGCGATGAAGGCCTTGTCCTCGTCACGCACGCTCATGCCCTGTGCCTGCTCCTCGACCACGCCCTCAAGCAGGTCGTAGGTGACCTTGTAGAGGTAATTTTCCACCTGCTCGCGGCTGACGGAGTGGTAGACGTTCATAATGAAGGGCTTGTTGTCCTGCACGGCCTTAAAGAGCTGCAAAAAGCCCTGCTGCCACGTCTCGTAGGTCTTGTTTCCCGCGAGCGCCTTGCTGGCGTCCTCCTGACACGACCATTCGACAAGGTCGTAAATGTCCTTGAAGTGGTAGTAAAACGTCATGCGGTTGATGCCGCAGTCCTCCGTGATATCGCTGATGGTGATCTTGCTCAGGGGCTTTTGCAGCAGCAGATTTTTGAGCGACGCCTCGAGCGCGCGTTTGGTCACCTGTGACATGGCGGTCTCCTCTTTCTATCAGGAATAATCGGTTATTTTCATCATACCATGGAAAGCGGCGGAAATGGGAGAAGTTTTTGTAAATTCTCCACTGAATCAAAAAAGAGGACGCTTCCGCTACTCCTGATAGGGGTACCTTGAAGCGTGTCCTCGGATTAGGCAGGCAGTGCAATTGTACTGTCTGCCTTTTCTGTTGCCTCTCCGCATAGAAGCATATCGTCTGTCTCGTTGAGGTTGAAGTCCCGAAAACAGATGTGGATCTTCTGCGGTGCGTGCTTGGAGTATTTGACCTCTTTCTCATACACGATGATTTTCGCCACAAAGGTGCGGAGCAGTTCCGGGGTCAGTTCCGTCATGTCGGTGAACTTTCTGGCCTTGGCGATGAAGTTCTTGGCGTTGGCCATGCTACTGCGTAGTTTCTCCAGGCGCTCCTCCGTGGCAGGGATGGCTTCGGCCAGCTGCGCTTTCTCCTTGGAGTATGCCTCAGACAGCAAACGGAACTGCTCATTGCTCACCCGTCCCAAGGCGCTGTCCTCATACATCCGCTTGAACACTACATCCAGTTCGCCATCCCGTTTCCGCATCGTGGACAATTCCCGTTCCAACCCCCGGATCTCCTTTGCCACCTCAGTAGATTGCTTTTGCTGAATATATGCGGCGAACCGCTCCGGGTCGCTCCTGGCAAACTCTGTGGCTCTGCGGATTGTTTCCAGCACGATTTCCTTCAGTGCCACTTCCCGGATATAGTGAGCGCTACACACTTCTGCCCCGTCCTTCTTGTAGGTGCGGCAGGTGAAATGATTCTGTTCCGGCTTCATGGTGTGCGCCCGGTGCAATACCATGGGCTTACTGCAGTCCGCACAATACACCAATCCAGAGAACATATTCTGCTCATCCATATTCGTGCGGCGGCGCTTATGAGATCGCACCTCCTGTACGATATCCCAGGTTTCCTGATCCACCAGCTCTTCATGAGTATTCTCAAAGATAAGCCACTCTGATTTGGGGCGTTCACATCGTTTTTTGTCCTTGTAGGACTTGGTGCTGTAGCGAAGGTTGACCGTGTGCCCAAGGTAGACCATGTTCTGAAGCATATCCGCCACCATGTCGCCAGTCCAGTTGTAGGGCCGCTCTGCATTCAGCCCGGAATGGGATGTGCCGAATTTCGTATAGGCGTACATGGATGGACTGTAGATGCATTCTTTCTTGAGCTGCTTTGCAATCTGGGCTGGTCCCATTCCGCCGGTGCACATGGCGAAGATGCGTTTGACGACAGCCGCCGCCTCCTCATCCACCAACAGAGGAGAGTCCTTGGTTGCACCCTTGCGGTAGCCGTAAGGAGCTCGTGTCCCCACCCGGATTCCCCGCTGTGCCTTGGCGTTCACTACATTCCGCACCTTGCGGCTGCAGTCCCGCACGTGCCACTCATTGAACAAATTCTTGAAAGGCATCAGCTCGTTGCTGTTTTCATACTTGGTGTCAACATTGTCGTTGACAGCGATGTAGCGCACATCATTGGAAGGGAATATCTCCTCGATATAAAGACCGGTGTGCAGTTGGTTTCTTCCAAGGCGGGAAAGATCCTTTGTGATGATGACGGCGATGTCGCCGTTGCTCATGTCATCCATCATCTGTTCAAAGGCTGGGCGATTGAATAATGAGGTGTGATAGCGATAGCGGCAAAAAGCTAATAAAATCAATGGTTTTG
>ERZ773104.1380-NODE-1380-length-32341-cov-4.020628_pt1 | contig 32341 bp, 29 predicted proteins | sample MGYA00511920_ERZ773104 | MGnify/ENA primary metagenome ERZ773104 (study PRJEB29015, sample SAMEA2737857) | human gut metagenome | biome: human gut; feature: human-associated habitat; material: faeces | place: China | collected 2012 ... | reverse complement strand
ATTTGCACGCCTAACTCATGACTAAAGGCACGAGAATGCGGCGTGCAGTCATTCATCAGAGGCAGATTGGGGAAATGGTGGCTGTCTACGTCTATAAGTCCGATGTGAAGCGGATTGCTCATGGAAGCATACACTCCTTTATGCTAGGTTCCCATATAAGGGAAAAATGACATATACTTGCTTCGTAAGTGGTTCTGGTGATTGCTTTTCCATCTGGCAGTTTTTTCTCATATTGACGACTTTCAAACCGTGCCCATACGTGGAGATGTGTGCCAGCTGCAAGATCAGCTGTCAGCCTTGCATTTTTCCCCCAGAAAATGCAAGGAATATCGTGATAGCACCCAGACTCATCTACAGTAGATAAAGTAATGTTCGTGATTTCTCGTCCTTTCGGTGTTTTACGATAAACGGGTTTAAATCGAACCGTGCCATCGAGGTACATGGTGTTGACATAGGTAGGTCCGTCAAATTCGTTAAATTCTGCATGACTAGCTAAAATATAATATGAGGTTCTCGTATTGCGGGAGTTGCGGTTCTTGAATACCTGAATCCCACCGCATAGAATAATGCGCTTGTAAAGATGTGGTCTTGAAAAATCAAGCATACCTTCCGGAACAAGAACAAGGAAGGTATCGGGTATGTCACTGTATCGCATGGAGGTAACAGCGCCGACATAATATCGAACCCCCTGTTGGATATGATGTAAACGAAATTCCGAAACCACTTCTCCTGCAATTATAATAGCATTTGTTTTATGCTGCTGCATTACGGTCAATAAGTCATACATAATCACATATCATCCTTTCATGTTATAAAATAGCACATACACCCCTGTATATGCCAATCATAACACCGACATATAAAAAAATCAACGGGAGATAGTAAATTTACATTTTTTTAAGAATATGAAAAAATTTGTAAACACAGTAAGGAAAAATATACAATAATTATGTCCAATACACTTTACAGTTTTCATTCTTTATGGCACTATATAATTATAATTATACCGAATAATTAAGGAGAAATTTGTATGGTCAGAATAACAGAAAAATCATCAGAGAGTATATGTGAAAAAAAACGTCTTTCCAAAACAGAGCTTCAGTTTATGCAAGTGATTTGGGAACATCCAGAGGGAATTGCTAGTGAGAAAATTTATAAAATGTTTCCGCAAGCTAGAGGGACAAAGAGTACCGTGCTTGCTAATATTGCGAAAAAAGGGTATATAGAAAATTTTCAAGAGGGGCTGCATCATATTTACAAACCTTTGATGTCGCGTTTGGAATACGAAAGAACTTTGGCACTTAAGGAATTAGAGGAGACTTTCGGAGAAAATCCAGTGGAGAGTTTCGTGGCTGCGTTTTGTTGGAAGGAAGAATTGACAGAGCAGGAAAAGACTAAAATATGGAATCTTTTAGAGGAAATTGAGGAGGAAACATGAATATGTTAAGGGTGAGTGATTTGCTTTTATGGTTGCTAGTAACAGCCTTACTCCAGTGTTTAACATTTACTATTGTCTTTTATGTATGGAAGGGAGTTTCACAAAAACTTAGTGTAAAACAGATAGAAAAATTCTTTAAAGGCTCTTTCCTTTATATTGCGTTTTTATTACCTGTATTTTCTGGATTCTCACTCCTACGTTTGACTTATATCAGATTTGAGCGAATTCCAGATAATATGTTTATGATGTGGGAGGGAGAAAAACGAATTGGCTCTCAATTTCAAATTTCCTGGGCATATGAAACGCTTGGAACGATAACAAGACTAGGGAATCATTGGATCTTAGTAACGTTGCTTGTGCTAATGATTACTTGGTTATTTTTGAGGGAAACACCGTATTGGCAATATCGGAGATGGGTGTTGAACCTTCGACACCAAACAGATATGACAGATGCGAAGCTGGAACGGTTGGTGGGGGAACTAAAGGACAAATTAGGGATACGCAAAAAGATTTATTTACGAATTGTTCGGAATATGGATAGGCAAGAAGTGGAAGGGCCTTTTGCAGCAGGAATGATTCGATATACTATATTTTTCCCTGATAGAAATTATACTATTGATGATTGTGAACTTTTGCTTTGGCATGAGCTAATTCATTGCCAGAAATGTGATTCATTATATCGTGAGATTTTAGCATTGTGGCGAAATATATATTTTTTCCATCCGCATCTTAGTATGATGATAGAAGAATTCATTGAGAATAATGAGATGTCATGTGATGAGAGTGTGTGGGAGGGTTGCACGAAGGTTCAAAGGGTTCGATATGCTAAACTCCTAGCATCATCCGGTCAAGGAGAAATAGCATTCTTTCAGGGGCCTGCTTTTGCTCAGCAAAAAGAAAAATTTTTGATTAGGAGGTTGGAGAATATGAAGAACATGAATCGTGTGGGGAAAGAAAAACAAAGATGGAATAGGGGTATGATAGTAGTTTTGACATCACTTTTACTTGCGGCTGGCCCAGGAATGTCTGTAATTGCGGCTGCTGGTATGTTAGCGGTTCAAGATGCTGTTCTTCAGACAGCATTTCGTGGAGAAATGGAGGATATGGATGAAATGGATAAATCACCTGAAATTACAGATTTTGGGGATACAGGAAATTTGAAAGTTGAAGGTGTTTCTATGGGAGCACGAGGACTTTGGGGAGTGGATATAACAATTAAGGGAACAGCTGTGACGGCATTGGGAACAGAAAGCCTTGGGAATGGAGCGAAGATAACGGTTGTTTTATGGGGAGATAATTCATCAGATAAATTCCGGGCTGGATATATTGATAGTTCACAAAAGCGTACTTATGTGGAGTCCTCTAATGGAGAGATAAACCATACTTTTACAATATCTAAAAACGATACTTATAGATTTTTTGTTCAGGGGTTATCCTCTGGTAAGAATGTGCATATTGAAGGAAGTGTGACAACGAAGAATTAGATTCAATCAAAAAATATATTGACTAACATTAATATAATTATTATAATATAATTATATTAAGACATGGCCATGTATAAATAGTAACTTATGAAAACGGAATTCAAATGTAGAGGAAAGGAGTATGCTAATGAAGAAAATAATCGTAACAATGATGGCTTTGGTGATGTTTGTTACCGCTTTCGGTATTACGCCTTTAAATGCAAATGCTGCTTCAAAGGAGGAAACAGGTAAAGTTACAGTGTATGATGGAAGTGGCGCATATGTAGGAGAATTTGATTCCATTGAAGAGTTTCAGAGAGAAGTTTTAGGCCGAAATGCCCAACAAAGAGGTGTTGCAGCGTGGCTTGTAACGGCATCGGCAGTATATGGTGTTGTAACATTAATATTGGATGTGTCGTACCTTTTTACAGGCATTGATGCGAAAGTATGGATTAGGGAAAATGTAATGGTTCCGTTTTTTGATGAGGCAAAGAAAATGGAATTGTATTCAGTGAGTGGAGGAATAACCAACCCTTATCCCCCTAACTCGTATCAGTACCAGCAGTTTAATAAAACTAATTACTATTGGGTAACGTATTAGAAATAATGGGATGTATTGTATGATCTATATAATTTTCTTGGGTATGTCCCTTAGTTATCTAGTATTGTCCGTGTGGATGAAAAGTAATGTAGTGAAGAGTATTATTTACGTTGCATTTTCGATTTCATTAATTGTAGCTAAGCGGCAGGAAAAATGGAGAAATCATTTTAGTATTATAGCTATTTTGTTAGTTGCGATAATATTTTGGATGGATTGGTTCATGTAAAGGCCCAATAGAGTATATGATATATCTGGTATTTTGAAATATACATGTTTTTTGTTTAACAGCCGCAACTATACAGTTGTGGCTGTTTTATTGATGTAAAAGGAGCAGGATAAAGCCCAAAAAGCCCAAAAAGAACAAAAAATCGGCTGTGGATCTTGCAAAATAGGGCTGATTATGATATTATCACTTTGTAATTTTATTATTTTTTTTTATTCACATGGTGCTAAATGCACCGAGGATGTATACCCGCTACCATGATAGTATGATAGTGGTGTATAAGAGCTGATGGGGTAATTGTGCATTTATTTGACTACTTCTTTTGGAAGTAGTTTTTTTTATGCCAATTGACCGAAACGAAAGGAGAGGAAACACAATGGAAATTTACAAGGAGAACAGCTTTTCCAGGGCGGTGAATAACGTCAGGAAGCTGGGTGCGTACTACACAGATGTGGGGCACGCTAAGCGAATCGGAAATCTATTCGATTTTGAGACGGCCGAGGAGATATGTGTGCTGGAACCTAGTATAGGTGATGGCAGCGCGGTACTATCTGCAACGGGTGGAAGGAAAAATTGCAAAGTATATGGCGTGGAGATCCAAGAGGAAACCTATCGGGATCATTTATGTCAGAATCCTGCATTCGCCGGGATATTAAGGGAAGACTTTTTGCGAGGAGTGAAAATATCGCATGGAGCCTTCTCTTTTTGTTTTTGCAATCCACCATATGGAGAACAGAAAGATGAATATGGCGGGAAGCGCCTGGAGTCTCTGTTTTTGGAAAAAATATCGCAATATCTTTGCAACGGTGCGTATCTGGCATTGATTATTCCCCATGCAGTGTACAGTGAAGAAAAATTTTTCCGGCAAGTCTTAAATCGCTATGAAATCTGTTCCTATTACAAATTTGATGATGGAGAGTATGCGAAATATCATCAAATTGTAGCTATCCTTCGAAAGAAGCGGAGCGGATTGAATGGCTACTTGAGGGAAAAATTTGTGGCTGAGTATGAAAAGGCATTGGATCTGGAGCAGTATCCATATTTACCGTCTGATGGTGACGTTATGATGGAAAAGTATGAGATACCGGCTTCTTATGACTCAAACCTGGAGTATTTCACCACAAAGGAATTCCGGCCGGAAGAAGCTGTGAAAAAGCTAGAGAAATCCGCGCTATTCGGAGTCATAGGTGATAGCTTATTTCAGAAAAATTACCGTGGCTGCGACCTGGAAAAACCGATTGTCCCGGTATCGAATGACATGGCATACTTGCTGGCTGTAATAGGCGGTGGCCAGGGTTTTGCCGGGAATGAGGAAGAAGGAACCTTACATTTGCAGCGTGGAGTTGCAAGGCATGAGGAATCGGAAAGCGTCGAATATGATGAACGGGGTAATGCAAAAAAGATAGAATCCAAGCAGTATACAAAAATTTGCCTGAACATTATAGAAAACGATGGGACGATTACGCACTTGTAGAAAGAAAGGAGTTTTTTCCTATTTATATAGGAAGATTTAGAGGAGGAGTCAAATTGGACAAAATATCGACGGGAAAGGTGTCTGCTTATGCTGATATGCTATTACTTGACGCAGATGGGCAGCCACTTATTATTTCCTATTTCGACAGGAGCGCACAGGTGGTCCGATCTGTTGGCGGAGAACTGATTTGGAACAAAAAATTTTTTTATCGGCATCAGATCAGAAAATACGAAGCCGGGTATACGGTCAATTATGGAGCTATCGTCGAAGGAAAAGAGCGATTTACCCATGCGATTGCGGTTGCGAGCGACTTGAGTGATAAATACCTGGTAACGACAGAGCAGGATTTATATGCAGATTTGTATAACATGCTCATGCTTAAATATGACTATCCATTGCTGGAGCGTTGGATACCGGAAATTTATAAGTGCATGGTGCGTGAGCGATGCCTGTCTAACGGATACAAAAAAAGGATCATTGGAAACCAGGAACATCATATCATGAAGAGTGGAAAGGAGATTCTGTTAAAGGATCTCTTATTTTTTAAGCTTGACATGACAAATGATAAGCTGGAAGAAATGATTACAACGCTGCTTCACAAGGGGAGTATCTGGATTTCGAAAACCCCACAGAATGCGTTGCATATCGAGAATATGGATTCCTATTTTCAGTTGTACGGGAAAAGTATTGTGGACAATCTGCGCAGTATCTTACATCCCATAGCTGAGCTGAACGGTGAAATTACCCGTGCTGCGCTAAAGAAGACAAGATTGTATCCGCAACAGGCGGCGATGGTCAATGGTGTATACGAATACTTGCGTACCGGGAAAAAACGAGCTTTATTTGTTATGGCAACCGGAACAGGAAAGGCTATTCAGGCAGCGGCTGAGGTAGAAATATACTACGTAGGGCGATGGCTTGAGCAGCATCCGGGAAAGTCTCTAAGCGACGCGTATGCAGAACCAGGGCTTATCAATTATCGTCATATCGTAATGTGTCCAGGGCATATTGCCGGAAAATGGGCCAAGGAGATCAAGAAGGAAATCCCTTATGCCAAGGCAACGATCATCAATGAATTTTCGCAGTTGGTTCAGTTGGAGAAGGATGGGATAGAGCGGAAAAATGGACGAGAGTTTTATATTATCTCTAAGGATTTTTGTAAATTGTCGTATCAGCGGATACCGGCAGTACGAAAAGAGGCCTATAAACAGGTTTATGCGTATAAGTGTAAATCATGCGGAACTATCCAGAGAAGAAGAAACTCTAAATGCCCGACTTGCGGAAGCCAGGATCACGAACTTGTACCGACCAGACATATGAGGTGTGGCCTTGTGTGTCCAAACTGTAACCATCTTGCGTATTCTGAGAAATTTGTGTACGAAGAGGATATGATGAGTGATCTATATGCCAAAACGACATTGCCGTTACAGTGGTATGACATGGTGACGGAAAAGGACAGCAATCAGAGGTGTTACTACTGCGGTGAAGAGCTGTGGCAGCCGTATATAAAGAATCTGAATACGGTGTTTGGCCGTTCCAGGAAAGCGGTATGGCATAACATGACCTTTTATAGAAATATGGCTAAAAAGGGCCGTGTTACTTATTGGGTTATGTACGGTAAGGAAGCGGAAGCTGAAAAGCTGTTTGGAAAAAGTATCGCAGATCTTGGATGCAGCGGTGGTTGCAGAAAATATTCTCCGGCGTTGTACATTAAGAAGAAATTGAAGGGATATTTCGATTTCTTTATCGCTGATGAGTTACACAAAGCCAAAGGTGGTTCGACTGCACAGGGCAATGCGTTTCACTGTATCATGAACGCTTCCCGGATAACATTGGGACTGACTGGCACGATTGCGGGCGGTGTTGCAACGGACTTATTCTATCTGCTTTACCGGATGTTCCCGTTCAAAATGAAAAAACATGGCTATGAATGGGGCTCCGTGATGGCCTTTGTAAGAGATTATGGCTGTATTGGCACTTATTTCACACCGGTTGGCGGCGATGCGTTCCATGGGAAATTATCGCGTGGGCGTCAGATGCAGGCCCCGAAAGTATTGCCCGGTATTAGCCCTCTAATTTTTTCAGAGTTTTTGCTTGACTGTGCTGTGTTCTTGAATCTGGTTGATATGTCAGCAAACCTGCCACCGCTATATGAACAAATAGCACTGGTGGAGCCACTAAGTGATTTGGAAGATCAGATGATGAAGGATTATCGGAAAGTTATTCAGGTGGTAAAGGACTATGAACATCATACTCATGTAAATATGATGAGCGTAAGAAACCAGTTTTCCCTGTCTTATCTGGATCATCCGTATGGTGTTCCGCCAATTTTAAATCCTGAAACAGGGTCGGAGGTTTGTGAGCCAATGGATTATCATATGCTGATTGAAGGCGATGCCATGCTTGCAAAAGAGGCAAAGTTGGTTGAGATCGTAAAAGAGGAACTTGGGAATAACCGGAATTGCGTGGTCTATGTGGAATATTCGCAGGATGCGAGTTCAAACGTACTTTTCCGGCTTCAGGAGCTGCTTTGCAGGGAATGTGGTCTGGAGGAACAAGAAGTAATTGTTATGCAATCCGGATATCCGTCAGCATTGAAACGTGAAGAATGGATGCATGACCGGGCGCGTGAAGGAATGCGTGTCATGATCTGTAATCCGAGACTTTGTGAAACCGGTCTGGATTTCTGCTGGGAGGAAGAGGGTAAGGTATACAATTATCCGAACCTGATTTTTTACCAGATTGGCTATTCTCTTTTCGTGGTTTGGCAAGCTGCAGGTAGAGCGTGGCGCCTGAATCAGAGGGAAGAATGCCATACATACTATTTGGCATATAAGCACACGGTACAGCAGGCGATCCTTCAGGTCTTGGGTGAAAAGAAAGCGGCGACATCCGCAATCCAGGGCAAATTCTCAGCCGACGGCCTTGCGGCGATGGCCCAGGGCGTTGATACCCAGGTCCGTATTGCCCAGATCATGAGTGAGATGGACGAAGAATCCGGAAATCGTTTACAGGAAATGTTTGACGTACTCGGAAACGTAACAGATGATGAGTACGCAAAATGCGAACGCATGAAGTTATTTAATGAGTTGGTAAAGAATGTAGATGTAGAAAATCCGGACGACCTGGCTAATCTCCAGAAGACCCTTATGGGTATGGGAATGATGATGGCATTCGGAAACAATGCAGGGTTGAATTACGTGGCGGAGGAAAACCCGTTGTCACCAATGATGAATCTGTTTGCGATGAATCAAAATCTGTTGGCAGCATCCGGGCTTTCAAGAGAAGCGCCAGCTGCGCAGAAGAAAAAGCGCCGGAAGGTGTGCGTGTATGAAGATTGTTCAATTTTTGGTTAATAAAGGAGGAAAAATATATGTTTACAGTAAATACGGAAAATTTGGGAAACACTTTAGATTATGCGTCTGTAGGAGGTGGAAAGTGTTATGTTTTGCTGATTGATCCGACCGTGCGCGATCTGGGTGATGGACGTACTATGCAGTTGGCGTCTGTGTGCAGTTCAAATGGAGACAAAATCGGAACTGCCAATGTTGAGATTCGCACAACGGATATGCAGAAGGCGGAAATGTTCTATGTTTCAGGTATGTTGCGGCAGGCGGTAGCGTCTTTGGCGCCTATTGCAGATACACTGTATATTGAACCTAAAGATTCTTGCCTGGAAATATCGGATGAATCAGGTGAATCAATGATTAAAGTACCACTTACGGAAAAAGAAGCTATTCTGGAGATTCCAAATTCTACGGAAGGCGCAGTTATGCTGCGAATGAAAAGAGAGGAGTTCGTGCAGGCAATTCGTGTCGGAGGGTACGTTGCAGCGTCTACGCAGATGGCATTATCTGATGCCATTGGATTTAAGGTGGACGCCGAAAATAAAACAATAAAGATTATGAGCTTCAGAAACGAAATGGCTAGCATTGCGATTACGGAGCTTGCACAGGTGGAGGCCATGGGAAGCAATGAGCGGCCCTGTCCTGCAGTAAATGTGTGGCATCTTGTAAACTATCAGTTTATACAGGAGCTGGTGCCGAAACTGACAGGAGAAGCGGTTGAGATTGGATTCAACGACAAGTATATGCAGTTAATGAGTTCATCGGCATCTTTTGGAAGTAAGAAGATGGCCGGTCAGATGCCTGCATACCTGGAGAAGCTTCTTGCGGATGATAGCTATGATTATACCGGATCGATTGCAAGCAGAAAGCTTCAGATTGGTTTAAATATTATTACTGTTGGGAGTGAAGAGAATAAGGTGGTCATGGAAACGGAGGATAATGGAGCTTTAAAGATATCTTCCGTCAGCCTGTCAAATAAGACGATGGTTTCCCAGGAAAAGCATGATGGTCAAATGCCAAAAATGACATTTTATGTACCCTTCTTGAAGCAGATCTTGAAGGTTTGCGGAGAAAAGGTACAGTATTATGGAAAAACAAGCGGAAATCAGAGTGCGTTACTTCTTTTCACTGGAAAGGAGAATGGTGTTGAATATCGGAGCTGTGTTGCGGCTTGCAACAATAAACAGGAAACCGAATAAACAAGCCATATAATAAAAATACCTTTGGGGCAGCCGTCGGCTGCCCTATTTCTATGCTTCCAGGGCATTTTTAAAGGCTGAATACACTCAGCTTTTAAAAATGCCCTGGAGTCAGCGTGCAAAAAATTATTGATAGAAGGAGAAATAATGATGAATCATAACACAAAATTTTTAAAGGCAAGGATTTTGCTTGCAATGTTTTCACTCTTAATTGGATTTTCAGTAGCAACACCTATATGCGTACAGGCTTCAGACTATGATATCGAATGGATTGGTGGTACAGATAATGGTTCTTTTGATGATCTGACAACAACGGCTAAGGAGACAGGTAACTCATTCTATAAACTCCTGATGGCGCTTGGAGTAATCGGTATCTTATGCTCTGTTGTAATTTGTGGATTTTTGATTGCGGTATCTCAGAATGCCAACAAGCGAAGCGAACATATATCCCACATCATATTTATTATGGTTGGAGCCATATTAATTTTTGGAGCAGTTGGAATTGTTGGAATGTTTAAGAGCATCGGCGGTAATATCGGTGGCTGATAGAGTGTGATGGATATAAAAGTAGTGATTTCTGATATGGAAGGACATGTCAGATATGAGAGGTGAGAAAGATGGATAAAGATCCATGGAGTTATCTGGGAGATGGGTTGAAGCAGAGTACGGATCCTGCAATACAGGGAACGGTCGGGTCGGCCTATAAATTTCTGATGACGGTAGGAACGCTTGGTGTGTTGGTTACACTGGTAATTGTAGGTGTTAAGATCGCAACGGCTCCGCCTGCGAAGCGGGCGGATGCGTTCAGCGAGCTTTTTTGGAAAGCTGTAATTGCAATCATTTTATTCAGTATGACAGCAATTATTCCATGGCTGCTCAGGGCGGCGGATTCGATAGCTTAAAGGAGGAGGTATGTGATATGAAATTAACGTATGAAATCCCACAGGGATTTTCGGACGAAATCAAATGGCTCAAATTTTTTCACACACGGTCAATTAAGATGTTGGCCATTACGGTAACACCAGGGATTGTGATTGCACGATTTTTGCACTCATTCCGGGTGTTGCTGGTATTTATTGCGTTTTGGGCGTTGCTGGTAATCATCCTTACCGGATCTACGATGATAAAAATGCCTGCGTCCCGGTGGCTGAACGGCGGCGGGCAGTATTTTGATCAGCTTGCATTGAAAAAATTTATCCGTTCAAAAGAGCGGTGTTTATACGTGAAGGGTTATAATCAGACCGATTACGAAGAAAGAGAACGGGAATTTGAAAAAAAGCTGGGTGAAATGAAGGGAGTAAGCAACCATGGCATACTTATTCGATAAAGCATTTCAAGTAGTAATGGTATTTGTGTTCCTGCTGCTGTTCCTGATACTGGTGGGCGTCGGTATTTTATTTTATATGCGTGTAAAGAAAAAGGGACGTACCGATGAAGATGAGTATTATCAGGAATTGAACCGGTTGGACGCCCAGGATTTTCTTGGCTTTGATGATATCGTGGATGATATGGTCTGTATGCCGGGTCACCGAAGATTTATAGCGGCGATTCGCTGTCAGGGATACGATGTATATTCTGCCTCATCAGCCCAGATAGCGGCTACCTTCCAGGGATATATTGAGTTCTTAAGTACAATTACGACGCCGGTTACTTACCGGCAGTATTATGTACCCATGAGTATCGATTATACCCGGTCGATGTACCAACGACGGTATGAGGAGACAGAGCAGGAATTGTTTCATAAAAACGCAGACCGGGACGAGCTGGTAGCACGATTGAATCAAGTTCGTGGAGTTGACCTTGTAACGGAAGAAGCCCTGCTTGATGAGATCGCGAAGCTCCAAAAGGAGATATCAGATATTGCATGGCGCAGGGCGCACCTGGAGAGCCAGATGAAATTTATGGCTATGGTCTGTGATGAAACCCAGATGGAACCCACCATGGAAGAGGTATATCTGGTTGAGTGGGAGTACAATCCGAATGAATATAGCATGGAACTATCGGAAGAAGAGATCCATATGAAAGCAATAGAATCCTTAAATGGTATTTGCGGCCAGATGATTGGCGCGCTGAGCCGATGTAATGTGCGTGCATTCCGGTGTAAGACGGAGGAATTGATAGAGATGAATTATCAGCAGTCACATCCCTTCTCTGCAATGGAGTTTAAAATGCCGGCAGTGGCCAGAAGCTCTATTTACGAAAACATAATTACTTCGGATGACTTTAAGAAAAAGCAGGAGGCAGCATATAAAGATGCGGCTCTGCGGGAGGGAATCCGTATGGCGCAAGCGGTAGAAGATATTACCGCTGCAACTGTGGTAGAAACGGGGGAGCTGGCTGATGAATAAAGAAAAAACAGAAAAAAAGATAGAAAAATTAAACAGCAAACTGGCTGTTCTTAAGAAGCAGCGGATCGAGTTTCTGAAGCAGGAAGAGGAAGAGAATCAGGAACTACCGAAAAAGAAGAAACGGATGTCCAGAAAAGAGAAGAAGGAAGCGAAGAAAAGGGAAGCGGAGATTTTGGAGCCTGGGCATGAGAAAGAACGTAAAGAAGCCGAAGCGAAGAAGATCATGGAGATGCAGTATTCTTACCTGAAGCAGTCACCGCTTTTCTATGCGGAGCGGAAATCCGTGAAAGAATTTGTGGCTCCGGATGCTTTGGATCCGAACAATTATGGGTACGTCAAGGTAATCGATGCCGGCCGTAATGTGTATCTTCGGAATTACTACATAGAAAAAATGCCGAGAAACGCTAGGTTTGCTTCGACGTTTTCTGAATTATGCAATGTGACGAATATTATGTCACAGATACGGATTGAGCCTATTGAGAATGCGCAGGCGATTCAAAAGCTGGATAGCCAGATCCGGGATCTGGATACAGAGCTTTCAACGGCGCAAAAGGCCGGGAACCGTAACCGGTATCGGAAAATCCAGCATAAGATGGGTGATACGGAAGGTTGGGCCAGGGAACTGGAATCTGGCCGGAACCGGATCTTCAACGTCACCATGATGTTCCAGTCTTATGCAGATAGTCTCGAAAAACTGAACGCGCAGGGAGCGGATTTCCACACGAAAGCGCTTGGCAAGAACATATCGGTGGTATCCTGTTATGGTTCTGAGCCGGAGGCTTATAAGTCTGGCTTTACTGTTAATCAGATATTCAGCTCAAAAAAAGGACCGATTAAGACAACAACAGCCAAGGTACATCAGATGGATTTATATTCCCTGGCCACTATTTTCAACCATACCAGATCGAGCTTTTACCATAAAAATGGTGTGTACTTGGGGCGGGATTTAAGTACACATCGCCCGATTACATTCGACCCATACGACCCGTCTGTGGAAGCACATAACATTATCTTTGCTGGAAAGACAGGAACGGGTAAATCCGCAACCATCAAAATGTTTTTGTCGAGGGCAGCGGATTTTGGCTTAAAATACTGTTCGGTCGATATGGAGGCCAAGGGGACGCAGGGAGAGTATTCAATTTTGACATCCCGCCTTGGCGGTGCCAATTATAAGGTGTCCGCAAACAGTAAGGAGATTGTCAATCTGTTTGAGGTGTCGGAAGAGCAGGAGTATGACGAGAATACAGGGCAGGAGAATACCGTGCTGCATCTGATTGAGAAGATATCAATTATCAGCGGTATTCTGGTAACGATGATTACCTATGGAAAGAAGGAGCAGCCGACCTTCCAGGAAGCGACTGTAATGGAAGCAATCATTGAAGATATTGTGGCCTATCTGTTTGAAATCCGTGGTATCCAGGATGGGGAGCCAGAGAGTTTATACGCTGCAACAGCAGGTTATACCATGACCAAGAAGCCGCTCCCGACGATAACGGAACTTTATATTGAGGTCCTGAAACGGCAGAAGCGTAATACCTATGAACACCATACCAGGGGATATGCGCTGATACTGGATGGGTTAAAAAAGTATGTGCGGGAACTGTATTATGTTCCTGATATCGTTAAGATCCTGACGGGTGAGGAATATAATCAGCTTCCTATGGACAATGAGGGGCACAGGTATTATGAGATGGAGGACGGGAAACAGAGGGACGTTATCGCAATCCGTGGCACCAGACCCTTTTACGATGGCCAGTCCACGATTAAGGTGGATCTGGATACCCCGGCCATCAATATTGATGTATCACAGCTTCCGGAGAATGACAGACCGCTTGGTCTGGTCATTGCCTCTAACTACCTAAATGAAAATATCATCAAAAAGAATTCTGCGAATCCGAAGAAGCTACGAAAGAGAGCGATTCTTCTGGACGAGGCACACCGTACCTTCCCGTACCCGGAACTCCGGCGATTCTGGTCTGATTTGTACCGTTCCGCAAGAAAACGTTATATTGCCCCGATCTGCTGTACGCAGTCCCTGGAGGACTTCCGGTTATACGATGAAACCAAAGAGATTGTAAAGCAGTCACCGATGATTTTCCTGCTGCGCCAGGACGCGGTGGATAAAGACTATATTCGGGAGACAACACAGATGTCACCCGGCCAGATGGACAGGCTGTTCCGCTTGGGCGGCGCTACGGAAGACGGGGGCGCTGCGGAAAAGGGCCAGGTTTGTCTGGTTATCAATAAACGTGCGATATTTGTCCAGATCGATTATTTAAAAGAAACAGAAATGGATGTAGTAGAGACGGATCAGCAGAAGATCTTTGAAAATGTAAGAAGGAGGAGAAAGAAACGTGAAAACGAAAAGAAAGCTATTTAGAAGCCTTCTTGCTGGGTTTTTCCTGCTGCTCTGCGTTTCTCTTGCTTCATCGATAGTTATAGCGCCGGCCATGGAAACCGAGGCGTCCTGGATCAACCGAGGGGCAGGTTCCATATACGATAAAGACGGTAATTTCGGTCAGGGCATTGGGGATTTGAATGAAGATGATGCTCCGGAAGAAATTGAAAATGATGAGGGTACCAACTTCTTCATCAAGATGATCAATTCTGCCATTTGCTGGATTCTCTCTAATATTGGAAAGATGTTGTTCAGCATTATGGATGGTATTGGAGCGTCGCTGGATCAGCTCATCTATGGAAGGTTGGTAACGGATACCCCCTTATTCACGTTTGATTTGTCAACCGGAAATGTATACGGTGTCGTATCTGCAGCTATGTATAGCATTTTGCGTGCGATTGCAGTGGTGCTGATGATTGTGGTGTTCATGGGCAAGGTCGCATTGGCAGCCTGGAAGAATGGCTCAGTTGCGAAATCCAGTTTGAGGGATGCGTTTACGGGCTTTATCGGGTCAGCGCTGATGCTGGCCTTAATGCCGAATCTGGTGGATCTGGCCTTATTCATCCGTGATATCATGCTGTACTTAATCGGGACGACCGGTGCCACGAATCTCTTTGGAAGTGAGAGCAGCTCCAGTATCATTGCCGTTTTAGGCGCGGCAGCCAATGATAATATCGTATCCTCGATAATATTTATTGCGGCCGTGGTCCTGAATTTGTATTTCCTTCTGGGATATGTCGGTGTGGCTTTGAGCATGACCGTTGATTTTGTACTATTCCCGTTTGTTGTAATCAAGAGTAACTATGATAAATCGACGATTGGGAACTGGCTGACGGAAATGCTGTCCTGTATGGTGGTGCCTATTGTGGACGCGATTCTGATTATGCTTCCCTCTTTTTTGGGAATTTACGCGTCGTCCTTGGATACCATAGATGCTTTTGGTGTGGCCGTGGTGCAGGTTATTATATGTTACCTGATTATTCCGACACGTGCGGCGGCCAGAAACATATTGGGTTTACGGGTTAATCCGCTTGAATCTTCCGGTTTGTTTGCTGCGGGCGCGCTGGGAATGGCTGCGGCCAGGGGGCTGAAGAATATGATACAGGATTCCAAGGAAACGCGTAAAAATGCGGCTGCGGATCAGGCGAGCGCAGAGATGGAAGACGATCTGGCAAAATTGGAACAAGAAGAGGCGGAAGGCGGCACTGCATCCGCTTATGCGCAGACAGGAGAAAGCTCAACGGAGAAGCCTATGCAGGGCGCAGATGAAATTATGAATAAAAATGAAGGACTTGATGGTGAGAACGGGGAGCGTAACGATGATATGCCGCTTGGAAAAGAACAAAGCTACGCGGAAGGCCTGAATGAGCATTTGAACGCAGAGGGAATCGATCCGGAAAGTGAACCGCTTTCTCCGGAAGAAGAAGAGGATCTGCAGCGTGAGTTACAGGATGACGAGCGGAAACTTGCCGATCTGGAACAGCAGAAAAAGTTGAAAGAGGCAGAGAAGGAAGAAATCGCGAATGACAATTCCCTTTCAGAGGAAGAAAAAGGCGAAAAAATGGCTGCTGTCGATAAGGAAATCGGGGATTTGGATAAACAGATGCAGTCCCTGGGCGTGGATGGTAAGCTGCGTGCCGCCAATAAACGTAAGAGTGATTTGGAAGCTGCCTATGAGGAAACAGCCAATTCGGCAGATCTCGATGATGAGACAAGAAACCGGCGTCTGGATTCGTTGAGTGATCAAATAAGCGAAGTTGATAATGAGATCGCTGGCCTGCAGAGGGAAAAGAAGCAGCAGGCATTGAAAAAGGAAATGGCGGATCTGGCAAAGGAACCGGCAACCCTGCGGGAAGAAAAAGCGAAATTGCAGGCATCGGCTGGAACGATTGGAGAGCAGAGGGATCAGCTGGTACGTGAACGTGCCGCTCTGGTATCAAAGCAGGGCGAATATGCCGTGGATTCTGATGGATACCGGGATATTGCCCAAAAGATAAGCGGTATTGATGAACAGATTGTAGCGAAAGATATGGAGCTGGGGGCTAATCAGGCCAGACAGAGTGCGATTGATACAACACTTGCAAGGCAAGAAAGCGGTCTTAGGGACCGGCAGGCATATAACCTACATGAGCGTGTCAAGGCGCAGGAGGCTTATGATACTGCAAATGCCCAGGCTGCAGATATCCGGAGGCAGCTTAAGAATGGTGGAGCTTCTATGACGGCAAGTAGTAGGGCGCAACTTGAAGAACAGCTTCGGGGTGCGGAAGGCACCATGGAGAAAGCGCAGGGTCGGATTGGTTCTCTGGCAGCGGAAGATCGGCGGATTGCGGCCAGACTCCACGCGATATCGCCAGAGTTAAATCAAACATCACCAGACGCATTGCGGTCAGCGAAAAATGAGCAGAAAGTGAAACGTGCCGGTATACAACGGGAGATTGCGAACCTGAATGCACAGATGGAGGCTGACAAAAACGAAAACCGTTACCAGTACCGGGAGAAGATCGCCAAACTGAAATCGGAAATTGCTGACTGTGATTACAAAACGGCCAAGATTGACCAGATGTTGGATGGAATGAAGGGCGGTGATGGAAGAGGTGCCAGTGGTGCGGGAAGAAGCTCTATAAGCAATGAATATGATAAGAAGCGGAACGCAATCATGGAGCGCTATGCAACTGTCGATAATTTTGAGCGTCCTGAATTCTCTAATATCAGCCATGAAAAGAAAGCCCAGTTGTACCGTGAACGTGCGCTTCGTGCGCCGAAAATTCTGTTCCGCAGACGCACAGGAGCAATAGCCGGTGCAGTTATGGGTGCCGGAATGGGCGTCTGGCTTGGTGCGGCCGGCGTAGGCGTAGGTGGTATGTTTGGTTCCACCATTGGAGGCGAGGTAGGAGAGAGTATGGCAAACCGGAGTCTGACTAGGAGAACTGTAAAACCGGTAAATTATGATAATACACCATTAGATTTCCATATATCAAGCGATATGCGTGATAACACCGTAACAGGTCAGGTACGAACTGTAGAGCGTGTACAGGCAGAGCTTGCCGGCTCTTTGGAATCAGACAAATTCCAACAGGCAGTCCAGGATGAACTTATGGACACTAATATCGTCCAGCAGCAGATCCGGGTACTGTTTCAGGAAAACCAGGTGACGCCACAGAACTATGAAGAGAAGCGGGACGTGTTGTTGAAAGGTTTGCGGCCACATTTGATGGAAACAGTAGAAAAGGCAGAACAACGTATCGTGCGTCAATGCGCAGGAAAGGAGTATGCGTCTTTATCTCCGCAGGTACAGCGCCAGATTGTTCAAAGTGTTGCAATACCGAATATGGAAATCTTCGATGATTTGACGGAGCAGTATCTGGGTGAGCGGTGGCAGCCATATTATGCTGATTATCTAAAGTGAAAGGTAGATTATGATGGATGAAGAAAACCAGGCAGATGCCTGGCTTAAGAAACAGGGGGGAAAGGCAGCAAAGGGCTGTTGTGTGTGGGCGCTGGGGCTACTTGTCCCGGCTGCCCCCTTCCTTCTTATCGTGATTTGCGTGGGACTACTGGGGACAGGCCTGTATTCCGCTTTTTCCACAGTGGGAAGCTTCCTGAAAGGCCTTTTTGGAAGTAGCGATGCGTCTACTGAGGAAAACATGGCCATGTTGGACAATCTTACCCTGGAAGAAGTGCTGGAACTTGTAAAGGGTGATAAACTGGATAAATCCTTCTATGAAACCATGATGATTAACAAAGAAGAGTTTCAATATCTTCTGGAGCGCGTACAGGAAGTCAATAATCAGAGTGTGGAACGGGAGATCGAGATCCAGTGCAAACATGTCTATGAAGAATGGGTAGCTGATAAAGCAAACCCAAACGGTGGGCATTGGGAAACACGTACTGAGTATCCCTACAGGAGTGTGACGGTCAATTCCGATGATATTGAAAAATATAAGCTGGACTGGCAACTGGTGTATTCCTTGTGCCTGACCAATACCATGTCAGGTGTCAGTGGATGGACGCGCGTAAATGCGACAGAGGAATACAAGGGAGACCTGGAGCATTACGGCGCAGATCATGAGGTAATTGACAGTATCATCGACAATGTACAGATGAATTATGAGTACGTGACGGATCTTGCCCGCAGTTCCCAGTCAAGCTACACCATGGACGAATGTGAAGCAATGGTGCATACGAGTTATCAGTACGGAAGCGCTGATTCAGAGGACGGGGAATGGACTTATTATATCCCGCACTCCGTATTGAAAAGGGCATATAGCGGATACAGCTGTATGTATTATCTGCTGAGCGAAGATAGGACACATCTGGAAAAACTGATTACAGCATCCGATATGAAGCATTTTGATCTGATTGTCAAACGTTTTTGCAAGAAATATAATTTCTCCTACTTTTCCAGTATTCTGAGTTTCATACCGGGAGGAGGGGAGTTGGCGGGTAAATTGTCGCTCTACTATGATAACCGTGAAAACGGAATGGAGATTGCGTCCTGGAATCTTACAGATTATGAGATCGGTAGCGGAATATCCATTGACAAATTACCAACCAGCACAGAGCCGCTGACAACGGATTTTGGAGATTTGACGGACTATGGTGACTTGAAATATTACGGTGATATCGAGTTTGATGATGGCATCGGTGGTTCGATTGTGGCGGACGCGTTGACCCGTGTTGGAGCGTCCTATGATCAGGGAAACCGTTGGGGTGCGAATGCGTATGATTGCAGTTCTTTTGTTTACAGGGTACTTCAGTCCGTGGACCCGAGTATGGTGCGAATGCTTATAGATACAACGGCAGCTGGAGAATGCAAATCCATGGTTGAGGCTGGTATGACGATTAATCCTGCGGATATCCAGCAGGGTGATATCATTTTTTATGCCAATGGAAGCGGGAACCGGTATCGTGGCGTAACTCATACGGCGATCTACGCCGGCGATGGAAAGATTGTCCATGCCCGCGGAAAAGCCTATGGTGTATGCGTTAGCAATTACTATACGAAAGGTCTGGTATGCGTGTGCAGACCCTACAAGAAGCAGCTGAGTAGCGGTGGTAATGGGCTTGACCTGATTCCGTCATTTGGAAAGGAGAATGGTAATGGCTAAAAAAGAACTCCGGCATTATGCGGCCCAGGATTGTGAGCGTGTGCTTGCGGACATTGCAAACCTGGCTGGAAAGGTGATTTTGTTAAATGAGCCATCATCTGGTAAGGGAAGTGCATTTGCATATTGTTACAAGGACAATGGGGTACAGATTTATGTTGTAGATTTGCTAGACGGAAAGAAAAAGACGGTTTCCAGATCCTGTGTTGTCGGCATACCGAAACCGGGGCATATGTCAGCACCAGAATTACTACATCTTTCCCAAATCACACCAGACATCAAGGGGGATCGGGAAAAGTTATATCGAGGTTATGCTTTCCTGGAAGATGGCAGGTATGTAGGAGCCGTATATCTGCAGGGCGAAGCTGCAGCAATGGAATATGTGGCTTTACAGGCGCCATATCAATACCGGGTTATGCTGTGTGATTCAGATGATTACAGTGTGTTGGAAGTCCTGGATGGAAAGGTAATATTTCCAGCCGAGGAAGCGATACAGGAGTATTTGGAAATGAAGCGGAGGGGTAGAAATGAAGAAAGTTAAGGTGATATTTGCTTTGGCAGGAGTGGCCTTGGTCGGGATGTTGACCTGCATTGTAATGTTTCTGGTATTGCCGTCTGCAAACGGAGATTCAGAAACAGTATTGACGGAAGAAGAGTTAAGAGCGCAGCAGGAGGCAGAGGAAGAAGCCGCCCTGGAAGAGGAGGCAAAACAGGAAGTAGAGCGATTTCAGACAGAGTATGGTGTAGAGGTATCTTTTGAGGATATGTTGGAGCAGGTAAAAATCCGAAAAGATTATGAAAAAAAGTATGATAAAACCTATCGTCTGGAAGAGGTGTTCCTGGCCGATTATCCTTCAGATCCGGACACCGGAGATGAAGGGGAAGATGCGTATTTTTCTATCCTAGATCAGATTCAGGCATACGTGGACAAATATAATATTGATGAATCACGATATGCGTCCATGACTGCGGAAGAAGAGCTGGAGGCGTTGGAAGTAGAGTATGGCAAGCTGGATGCGTCCACAACGGAACCGGAGAATGCCGAGCCGGAAGAGAATGTGGTGCCAGAAGAGAGTACAGAAGAAGTCATGGAAGGAGAGAGCGCGGCCGGGCAGACGGGAGGAGATGAGGCAGAATGAGCAGAAAAATGAGGAAGGGAGGAAAAGCCTTTTTATTGGCAGTATACTTATCGGTAGCGCTTGGACTTTTAGGTGGGTGTGGAGGATCCGTGAATAATACCGCGAATGACAGTTTCTATGAGAGAGCGGATCAGGGGACGGAACAGAGCGGAGAAAGATATTCTGAAAATATGGACAAGATTTACGGGGATACATTGGACCGCCTAATGGATACTGATGAGGAAGTGGAGCAATGGGAAGGAAAGGATATCTTTGATAAAACGACCCGGAAAGTTTTGACCGGATGGCAGCGGGCATATCATACTTTTCGTACATTAGGCCCAATGATATGTATTACTTCCATTATAGTCGGAATCCTGATGTTTAGATTTTTCAAAACGGACAAGACAATTCGGAAAGCTGGGTTATTTACATTCATTATTGCCATACCGTTGATAGTTATTGTAATAGTATTTGGTGTTGGTATTATAAACGGAATGTTGCTGTATTAGTATTAAATGTAGAGATTTGGTAGAGATTTCAAAAAATTGCAGGATTATCCTTGAGAAGTGGTTACAAATAGTGTACACTTTTATTGGATAACTGCTTTTGCAGAGGAGAGTTAAAATGTACAATAAGAATAACGTATTGGAATTGGATGAGAAACAGGGATTTCTGACCGATTTGGGGTTAGAGAATACACAGATGTATGAAGATGCGGACGCGGAAAACATTGCCAACATGGAGCTTGCGGAACGCATGAAAATCACAAATCTGGCTTATTACCAGGATTTGATGGAGAAGAAGCGCCGGATTATTGTGCGTTTCACAGGACATCGTGAGCGCGGTAAGACAGCATCTCATTTAGATGAGCTGTTTGTTCTGTGTGGACAGACGGAATTAGTATATCCGCTTGAGCGGGTACTATCATCTGAAGAACCGGATTGGCCTGCAATTTTAGAGCGTGAATACATGGTGCATGTTGTGAGGATTATCCCGGAAGAACGGCGTGTTATTCTGGGCGACAAAATTGCACAAACGCGAAGGGAAGCCAGCAAGATCATTGATGCGAAGCTTGCAAAAAATGAGACTGTGTTCTTACGTGGAAATATTGTTGGGATCCAGAAAAACAGCGGAAAAGAAACTACCAGGCACGCAGCGTACGTCAACATTGAAGGCCTCGGTATTCTGGGAATAATTCGTATCCAATCATGGTCAGTAGGATTTGTAACGGAGTCGGAATTCTGTTCGTTGATTAATAACAACAGAAATGCGATTATTAATTTTGCCATCAAGGGAAAGGGCACGGTGCCGTATGGCCGTGGAGAGCGCAGGGCTTATATATGTGACCGGAGTGAATATCTGAAAGCAATAGGTTATGATCCCTGGAAGATTGTTGGGAAGAAGTATCCAGTACGGACGGATTGTATTGTGCGCATTGTCGAGCGGGGAAGGGAAGAAGGTTCTTTCTTTGGCGCATTTGATGGAATTTCAGACTTTAACGTGCTGTGCTATCGGGACGATAATCAGAAGTTGAGCATAGAAGATATTGTTCCGGGGAAATATTATCACGGTTACGTGCAGAAGGTAGTCATTGAGAAAAAGTTTATGCGTGTACGACTCACGCGTTTAGCGAATCAGGGCAGCATCCGGGAAGTGACAGCAGAGAAAGTGGGGCCTGATGAGGTAACTACACAATAAAGAAGAGGTGCAATAATGGCGGCTGATAAAAATATATTTAAGGCTGACAGCAGTTATAAATATGAGCCAGGAATTGATTTAAAACTCAAGTATTCGGAAACAATTCGGAATGTGTCTCCGGATTTCCTGGAGCGTATATTAACTGTTGGGGGAGTCACCAAGACAGATTTATTCCTGCTACGGGCTGTTCTATTCTACCGTGTTGCAACGGCTGAAATGGTAGTGGAATTTCTGCGGTATTTTCGCCATTTTTATGGTGCAAAAGAATGTGAGCGATTACTTGTTGGAGATTTTGCTTACAAAGACGATGATCCTTTGTTAAGTGATGAAGATGCAAGGAAGGAGATTCGCACTATCTATCACAGACTGCTCAATATGTCAAAAAAACACCTCTTATTTTGCTATAAATTAGAAAATAGTACCAATTTTTCGGGGGGGGGGGTATCAGGATGTCGTTTTTTGCACGTCACATACAACGTATAATGTAGTACGTACTTTTTTTAATGATACTCCCACTTTTGAGAGTAAGGCTCTCAAATATAATTACTTTTACTGCGTTATGCCTGTGCAAAAAATGCTAGAGACGATGCATGCCTGCCGAATCGGGGTGTTGGGATTTCAGAATCATCATTCCCAGGTGCGGTTGATACGGGAAGACGATATTCAATTTGGGGCCGCGAAGGAGCATTTTGAAACAACGATGACGGCAGAAGTGCAGACGCGGGAAAAATTGTATAAGGTAATTATAGAGCCTATCCATTTTCTCGGTGATGAGCGAATCGTTACGAGAAGTGAACATCTGAAGAAAATAGAAGCATTGATAGAGGTGATGAAAAGAATCATCTATCATTATAATCATATGAGACAGGTACACAGCGATTACAACGAAGAAGTCCGTTTCCTGATTGCGGCAGAGAATCTGGAGGGTATGAGCAGAGCGGTTCAGATGATGAACAAGTACAAGGAATACTTTTCCGGAAAGGTCTATTTTACCACAGATCGAGTGCTGCTGGAGACAGGATCCCTTGCGAATGCCGTAGTGGCAGCCAGGGAGGTCCCGAATCGAGAGGACGATTCTACGCATTTGGGCCTTGTAAAATTGTCGCGGGATAAGCTTATAGACTCTGGAAACAAATGGTTGCTGGAGGATGCCGGTTCCATGTGATATGGAGGAACTGTATGCAAAATCAGGAACCAGAAGGATTAGGTAAGATTCTCAGGCTGATTCGAAACAACAGGGGATTATCCATCCGGGAAGTAGCTGCTGTGCTTGGTATTACACATTCATATTATGCCTGTTTCGAGAAAGGAACCAGGCGGATACAGCTGGAAAATTTGATTGCGTTCTCGCGCTTTATGGGTGTGTCTATCCAGGACATCGTGGATGAGGCTGAGTGCTTCCCGGAAATCCCTGCTTATCTGAGGGGGCTCCCGGGTAAGATAATGAAGTGCCTGCTGCTCATGGACGATACTGAGCGGCAGCAAGCACTCCATTATGCAAATAGTAACTTGCAAGCTGTGGCTGAGAAGGAGAAGTCATTTGAATGTCTGGACGATGTAATTAAGGGCGTGATGTACCGAGTGATGTGTGCAGATCCGGAAGGACAAGCGGAGCTGTATGATTATCTGCAGAAAATAAAGACACAGAATACAACGGAGAGGCGTCTGAAGACAAGGAAAGAAAGAAAGGAGCGGGAAAAGGCGTGAAGATTATATATTCAGATATTACCTATGAGGAAGCAGAAAAATTTTGGCGCAAACAGGGCAATGCCATGCATGATAGGAGAGAACGGTTATTGAAAACCATAAGCCGTATGGTAGAAATGGTGTGTGGCCTGGCAGTTCTGGTTTATGTCGGTGTAACTTGGAAAACAAAAATACTTCCGGATGTGTGGAATATCTGTAATAAATCTGGGAAAATACACCCCTTCATGGCGGCTTCTATTTCTTTAATTACAGCCGGGGCGTTTATGGCTGTTATCTTACTGCTGATTCAGAAAATAATAAAGAGAATAGTTCCGTGGCTTATATCTTGGCTGTTGAAAGGAACGGAAAATGAATATGATGCACTGTGGGGCTCTTTTCTGGACGAATTACGATTTCAGAATAATCTTAGGACTGCTTTTCAAAAAAACGAAGATGCACCGCTGGATATCCAGGAAAGTCGGCTGATACTTTGTGGAGAGACAGCTGAGGGAATGCATTTTCAAAGTATGAATTTGAATGGAAAGCAGCGCAGCAAGCTTCTTGCGGAAGGGGTCCTGGATTTTTCCGGTGCGGATCAGGAATGGAAGAGGATAAAAAATCTGTTTGTGGCAGAGTAGAAAAGATAGTACCTAACGATATAGTTGGGTACTATCTTTTTTTTTGTTGCACAAAACCGGAGCCTATGGTATGATTATTATGTTATTTTAATTTATTTATTCATTCACATGCCGTTTGACACGGCGAGGGTGCACGCATGGCGTTGATATATCAGTGCGCATGACGTGAGAGCTTAAAAAGGGATTTTTGTGTATTACTGTCATCGAAGAGATGGCAGTTTTTTTATGCAAAAATATCCCGCAAAGAAAGGAGCGGTACTATGTTAGGTACAAACAGAGTAACTGTAATCGGAAATCGTGGAATCGAAATCATACCGGTTGCAGAAGAAGAATCGGGATTCTTTTCCCATGGGTTTCATTTTGAAACGGTAGAAGATGATTCCGATTATCTGCAGAAAGGAGAGAAAATTTTAAATCTTCTTCGTGAAAAACAGAAGAAATGGGGGTCAGCACTATCAGGAGAAAAAGACCGGGTGCTGGAACTGGTGAGGGTTGACTGGAACCATACCCATGCAGCTATTAGCAGAAAGATTGGCGAAGGATTCCGTCAGAAATTCCTATCAGAAGTTCCGGGGGACGAGCAAAACCAGTTAGAACGAGCGGAACGCGCATGTGCAGATCTGACATCTGAATTGATTCCCGGAGTAGCCATAAAAATGGAGTATTCCATGCGAATGGCGCGGCTCATGAATGCGGTATGCAAATCAGAGGTAAAGTATGTGCTGCAGCTTCAGGTGGCTGATACGAGTATCTATACTTGTGCCGACGTCCAAAATATCCGGAGAAGTCACGAACGTGGCGTCAAATTAAGGGGGGACAGCGGACCGTATGAGCGGATCGTTGGTTTTAATCTTTTGGTGACGGAATATTATGTACGAGGATATCTCCTGAATACATTACGTCAAATCCGGCGTGAAGCAGGCTCATTTGAGAAGTATCTGCAGGTGCCGGCGATTGGAAAATTGGTTAAAAAATATGCGGTGCATGTTCCAAGGCCATTTTCAATGGAAACAATACAGGCTATGCCGAACACAGGATTGCAGGAACTCTGCATTCTGATTTTGTATCCAGAAGACAGACTGGCAAATGAAGCGGCGCTTCGTATTATTGGGCGTGACGTGAATCAGTTTTTGGTTCTTCTGAGGGAAGATTATCAGGTACGCAAGGCAGAACTCAAAATGGAACGGCACTTGTCCGGCGAATATGCTCACTCGTATGAAACGAAAAAGAATATCCCGGATAAGTGCGTTCGGGCCATGGCGAGAAGCGGTTTTAATGATTATTTTGGCTACGTGGAATTTGACGAAGAATGCGATCTGCGTCTTATGACGGAGCTTGCAAAGGAATACCGCGCCGTTGCCAAGGAGATCGGCCTGGACAGGCACCCGGAAGTTTCTTTACGGTTCCGGAAACTCGGACAGCATAAAGCAAGTGGCTTGTATTACTACACGTTAAAGTGCTTATGCGTAGATGTCCGGTATCCTGGCTCCATGATGCATGAGACAGGCCATATGCTTGACTATGAGCTGGGCCATATTTCAGATACTTATGATTTTAGCGCGATCCGTGATAGATACGAGGAACTTATGTATCGATTCTTAAAGGAAAGCGATCCAGAAACGGCAAAGCAACTGAACGGAAAGACAAAGTACAATCTTTCATACTATCTACTTCCGTCTGAAATATTTGCGCGCTGTTTTGAAATGTATCTAGTACGTCACAGAGCGATTGATAATTCTATCTGTAGGCCTGCTGGAATAGGTTATCCGGAAGATTCCGATCTGGAAGATATGATTTTCAGCTATTTCGATGGGCTGCTTGGAAAGCAAGAAGAAGAGGAAAAATTAAAAAACGGAACAGAAGCATGACGTCTGATGTTCAGATATGAAACGTGAGTATGCCGGGATAGCAATATCCGGGCTTTTTTTACGAAAGGAGTTATATGGAGAAATCAGCAGGGATATATCGCAAGACATATTATGCGGCGGATCTCCGGCAATGCAGCGATGGGGAGCAGGTTTTTGATTTATTCCTGGTATCCAAGCTGCGGCAATGCGCGAATGAGCGTTCGGTGCGCTGGCTGAGTATATTGCTGTCAGATCGAAGCGGTACGATAACGGCCAAGATGTGGCCAGAGAATATCCGGCCGGAATACGAAGGCTATGAAAGTAAAGTGGTAATTGTAAAAGGCCGCATTGGTTATTACAGCGGTCGGCCGGAACTCATTGTTGAGCTGATGCAACCGCTTGAAGCAGGAAATTTTGTAGAGAGTGAAATTTGCCGTTGCCCTACGGAAGAAGTGCTTACATTTTGTGAGCGTCAGATTGTATCGTCAATCGGTAAGATCCAAAGCGAAAAGCTTAGGGCTTATGTGAACAGCCTTTACATAGAAGGCGGGGCATTGCATGAAATGAAAGAACTTCCGGTACGGGTGGACGGTCAGCATCATGCTTATCGAGGCGGGCTCATCGAGCACGTATCAGAGGTGACGACCATGGCTTTCTATCAGGCAAAAACAGCGGCCATCTATCGCACGGATCCGGTGAGTCTTGACATGGTAATTGCGGGGGCACTGTTGCATGACGCAGCAGCCCTCATACAAAAGCCGGCCGGGTACGGAGCGGTGATGGAAGATACCAACCGGTTAATGGGATATCGCTATGCGGCCCATTCCATCCTCAATGAAGGACGGCAGATGTGCTGGATACCCGAAGATCTCTATGCGCGGTTGATTCATATTGTGGATTCATCGCACGAGGCAGGTCCTTTGCCATTGACGGCAGAGGCAATGATTGTACGCAGCGCCAACTTACTGTCTATTACTATGGGGCAGTATGACGACGCCTGCCAGGAATCCCAGCAGAATGATTTCGTCTATTCCAAGAGATTGCGACGGGAAATATACAGGGTAGGAGGACAGGGAAGTGTTGAATAAAATGATAATTGCACGTATAGAAAACCTGAAAAAGGTGGCGCCGAGGAATCTGATATTTCAGGGAGACGCCCAGGAGACTATGAAAGAATATGCGTGCGAAGTAGCTGCGGCCTGGCTGAATACGACTGTGGAGGAGCTGCGGTTGAATCCGGATTATAAATATCTGGAAGGAATTGACGGGGTAATCGGTGTTGAGAATGCCGGCGTAATACGGGAAATGGCGTCTTATATCCCGCAAGGCGAATGTGCAGTGGCGGTTATCGCCCATGCAGAAACCATGACGGTAGAGATGCAGAACCGGCTTTTGAAGGTGCTGGAAGACAGAGCGGAAAGCCTGGCCGTGATTTTTATTACATCGTATTCGCTTCTGGATACGATTCATTCCAGATGTATTCAGATTACGGTCTCAAATTGTTCGTTGAATGATATATTTCAGCGTGCAGAGTGTCCGATTCCGGCATGTGTGTATGCAAGCGATGGAAACTGGGAGATGTATCAACGGATTGTAGCTGATGTTAAATTCAGTCAGCAGCTGGAAGGATTCTTTGAATCTTACAGAAATACAAAAACGCGTGATGGGTTAAAATATGTGTTACGTTATGCCCATGCGCTTCACGAAAAGGATCCGGAATATTTCCCAGGGATATTTGAAAACTGGCAAATGGAGGCATTCCTTGCAATGTTGGAGCGTGTATCCTGGTATATACTGTTAGAAGCGTGTGGCGTTAAGAGCCCCGGGTGGGTCCAGCTTGGAAAACTACCGGAGTTATATACAAAAGAGGAAGCTGATAAAATTTATCGGAGCGCTGTACAAGGCAAATATCAACGCCGGAAAAAGGGCAAGTTTACGAAAAATGATTTTTTCAGCATTTTAATGGAGCTTATTCCAGTGGAATAATTACAAAAGGAGGAATACCATGGAGTTTTTTGTGGCAAATCTTGATATTGGGCGCAAAAACAGTCTGATATATGATAATCGGCCATTTAAAAGTATCCAAGAACATGATTTTGCGATCATGAAGAATTGGAATGATACCGTGGGGAAAGATGATGACGTTTACATTTTGGGTGGAATCTCGTGGCTTTCCAAGAGGGATACCGTGGAGTATTTCCAAAGCCTGAATGGGAGAAAGCACCTGCTCCGAGGAGAGCATGACCATATCTTACTGCGTGAAGCGGAAGTGAGGGCGTGTTTCGTTGAGATACGGGACTATAAGGAATTGATAGTGGGACATAGGGGTGTGGTGCTTAGCAGCTCCCCTATTTTGTTTTTCGCGAATTACCGGAAAGGCTGGTATCACTTTTACGGCGATCTTCGGAAAAATTACGAGGAGAACGCCATGCGGAAATTTTGTGAACAGATATCCGATATTACCGGACAGTCCCATAATATGCTTAATGTAGGCGTTATGCAGGAGTGGATGGACTACCGTCCAAGGACATTTCATGAGCTGGAGCGGAAGCTTCAGGAGTTATATAGAAAAAACAGGAGGAAAAGCGCATGATCTATAATGCAGCACGGCCTATGACTTTTGATGAAGTAAAGGGTCAGGAACTTATCGTTGAAAATATCCGTAATCAGTCAATCCGGGGAGAGTTCTTTCCTGTCATAATCTTATGTGGCCAGTATGGCTCTGGTAAGACGACCATGGCCAGGTTGATAGCAATGTCGGCCAACTGCAAGCATAAGGATGGGCGAGGGAACCCCTGCGGCCAGTGTGATAGCTGCCGGGCGGTAAAAGAACATACACAAGATGGTATCATAGAGATTGATGGGGCTTCAAACAATGGCGTAGATGCCATCCGGAGCCTGATCGAGCAGATGAATATGCTCAATGTGTATGAAAAAAAGGTGATTGTCATTGACGAGGCACACATGCTGTCCAAAGCAGCCTGGAATGCATTGCTGATTACGCTGGAGAACCCGCCGGAACATTGCATTGTGATTATGTGTACGACGGAAAAGGATGCGCTTCCTGCAACGGTCGTGTCCAGGGCACCGGTGTATATGTTCGGAAAGATCCCGGACAGGATTTTAAAGGAACAGATCCTGGAGGTGGCAGAAAAGAACCAGATTCAGATTGAGGCAGATGCGGCCGGTGTGCTGGCCCGTTATGCGGATGGAGCTATGCGGAATGCTCTGCAGTTACTAGAACATCTGGCTCTCCAGCGGCCGGGTGAATGCATCACAGAGAAAGAGGTGGTACAGACGCTTGGCCTTAGTTCCATGAGCCAGCGAAGCGCTTTCCTGCGTGGCTGCCTGAATGGTAATGTGGAGGAAATTGTGAAAATGCTGAATAGCTGTTATGAGCATGGAATCAATCTCCGAACCTTTCTGCAGGATACACTTAAAATGAATACGGATTTGCTTTTGACGAAATCCGGTGTCGATGTTGTGGGAACGGAATATTATCGGCAGGAGCTGAATGCTCTGAAAGAAAGCTGTACCGATAGAAATATCGTAAGGCTGAATCAGATATTGAGCAGGTTGTGTACGGTTCCGGGTAATCAGCTTTCCGTTGAACGTGTTGTAGTGGATATGATATCCATTGTCTATCACGAACCTGCTGTTGTGGAAGCGCCAGTGGCGTCAGAATCGATTTCAAAGCAAAACGTGGTAAAATCTATGCCGACGATATCGGAAGCGAAAATAGCGTCATCAGACGGGGCAAAAAAAGCTTCAGATGTGCCACAGGAAGCAGGAAAGGAACAATCATCGGCTTCTCAGGAAGATACGCCTACAGCGAAAGAGACAAACATGCCGGGATCCGGATCAGGAAGTTCATTTTCTGGCTTTGGCACAATGATGGGCAGCATGGGCTTTGGAGGTTTTGGCGGATTCCCGGTAATGAGCGGTGAGAAAAGCCAGACCAGGGGACCGGCGTGTGCCGGCAGTTCAGCGCATGTGGCAAGGTCGGAAGCTGCGGATACGGAAAATGGAAGTCTGGATATCACAGGCGCACCCGGATTTGGGATGCTTGGCATGTCCATGAGGAAGAGCCAGGACCAATCGACGGATACGTTTTCAGATGTGACCGCAGAAGAATGCCCTTTTGAGGAGGAGGGGGCAGCGGCTATGCCGGATGCTCCCACTCCGGGTGAAGTGGAGGTTCCGGAAAACACGGAATCAGATTCCGAAAAGGCTGCGGATTGCGAGACAGTTTCTCTGTCGGGGAATATTCCAGCGGCTATGCCGAAAGAGCCAGAAGCTCCAGAACTTCTAAAGGACAGCAAACCGGTGGAAGAGCGGGGGCAAGTATCATGGGATGATATGTCAGCCCTCGGTATCACGGAAAGCCGGGAAGACCTGGTACTTCCGGTTCCGCCATCACGGGAAGATGTACTGGCAGAATACGAGCGGCAGGAAGAAGAACGGGATACAGCGGAAGAAGAGGCTGCAAGCAGGTATAAAACGCGAGCAGATCTGGCAAATGCCAGGATCGAACTTGGAAAACTGTTGAAGAATCCCGGATTTGAAATGCTGTACAAAAAGGCGCGTCTGGAAGAGGTGGATTATGAAATTCACTTGTATTTCAAAAATATTGTGCAGCTAAAGGCAGTACAGTTGATGCTCCTTAATTCGAAAGGCATTATCGCAGAGCTGGATAAGTAGAAAGACCGTTTTATTAACAGGAGTGTGGGGGTATCAGATTATTTTGTCTGATGCCTCCTAAATTTTTAGAGGAGGAAATGAGTATGTTAAAGAGTCCCAAAACGAAGGAAAGGGAAAAATTTTTTAAGGAGTGGACGGCGGAAAACTGGATCGAGTGGGTGATATGCCTGATGGCCTGTGCAAAGATTGTGTTTTTGATAGGCTATATGCCGCTCTTTTATCTAGCGGGGCTATATTGTCTTGTAGACTGGTGGTTTTCCAAATCCGTACTTACGCCATTTTTCCATTTCCTGATACCAGGATTTTGTATTTTAGGCGCAATTCTTGTGGTAAATGCGATTGGCCTGATTTACCGGTATAAAAAATGGAGAAAGTTCCGGAGCGGTCTGCCGTTATCAGAAAAAGAGCTTCCGGAGCTTCATGTATATGCAAAGGAAGATCTGGTACTGTATATGCAGGCCTACGAATATGTAGAGGGCTTTTTGCGTCTGCCGAGCCGGTTTTGTTGGGAAGGTTTGGTTGATTTATTTGGTCCACAGCATTTTGAGTATGATTATGACAGCCCTTATTGGAAATCAATGGAGGAGCTGTACCAGAAGCTTCCAGGGTATACAGTTTCCGAGGATAGTGCCTTCGGGACGGATACGTTAAAAGAGGCGGTGCCAACCTGCGCCAATGCGATGCTGCTGCAGGATGTAAAGGAATATTTCGAAAAGATTGTGGTCGATAAAGAGAAACTGGAGGAATTGGCGAATATCAAGCCAGTTCCGGTACCATAGCACAGGCCAATCTTGCGAATAGGAGTGAGTCTGTGGTAAAATATAATATACCACAGGAGAAAGAGGAGGATTCAATGAGTATCGAAGGAAAATTTCTGCAACATATTAAAGGAAGAATAACCGCTTCCAAAATCATCCAGAAGGATCCAGGCTCCCTTTTCCTTGATCTTGTTGAGGACATTGCCGACATTCTCCTCGAGTGCCGCATAAGAAGTCTCGGTGATCTCAAAACGGATCAGTCTGGACGGGAATTCCGCATGCTCCAGGAAATCAAT
>ERZ773104.1365-NODE-1365-length-32550-cov-26.569195_pt1 | contig 32550 bp, 27 predicted proteins | sample MGYA00511920_ERZ773104 | MGnify/ENA primary metagenome ERZ773104 (study PRJEB29015, sample SAMEA2737857) | human gut metagenome | biome: human gut; feature: human-associated habitat; material: faeces | place: China | collected 2012 ... | reverse complement strand
ACAGCGATTTCCTCCACCTGCCGCACAACCTCGAGGGTTTCTTCGATCTCCCGGAGGCCGAGGCCTATGCCGCGAAGGTCGGAAAACCCCTCTTCATCGACTTCACGGGCCACGGATGCGTCAACTGCCGCGAAATGGAAGCCCGCGTATGGTCCGACCCGCAGGTGCTGGACATCCTGCGCAACGACTACGTGATCGTGGCGCTCTACTCCGACGACAAGAAAGTGCTCCCCGAGAACGAATGGGTCACGACCGAGTCGGGAAAAGTGCTGAAAAGCCTCGGCAAGATCAACTCCCGCTACGCGCTCACGACCTACGGCGTGAACGCACAGCCCTACTACGTCCTGCAGGGACGAGGCGGCAAGATGCTCGTACCGCCCCGCGGATACGACCTCAACGTACCCGGATTCGTCGCATTCCTCCGAAGCGGACTCGAAGCATACCGGGCGGAACGGTAGCGCGGGCCGGAGAGGAGGAGCGGCTCCGTTGCGAAACGCGGGAACCGCCGCTCCGGCCGAAACGGCGGGATTTTTCCCCGTCGCCGCTTCCGGTCTGCCGGCATGCCGAGGGGCGGAACGCAATGCGTTCCGCCCCTCGACCTTTCATACGCCCCGAATCACTTCGCGGCCGGATGTTCTTCGGCGAAGGCCGATTTCACCTCGGCCTCCTTCTCCCGGCGTGTCTTCTCCGCGGGGGCTTCGCCCGCCTTCACCATCCGGTCGATATTGCGTTCGAAATTCCGCTCGCAGGGATCGCAGGTCGTGTTCTCTTTTTCTTTCATGGCTTCCGAATTTATGGTTACACCCCTGTCGCTGCAAAATGCACGCCGAACCCGCAAAAGCAGGCATCGAACCGCACGAACCTCCTCCGAAAACCGCACGGCACGCCCCTCCCGTTCTTTCTTTGCACAAAAAAACGGACAATTCCGCCGAATTGTCCGCCTTGGTAGCGGGAGGAGGACTCGAACCTCCGACCTTCGGGTTATGAGCCCGACGAGCTGCCAACTGCTCCATCCCGCGATATATCGTTAGCTTGTGCGATCTATCGCTTTTGCATGTGCAAAGATAATACAAAAATCCGGTTCCGGCAAATAAAATTTCGCCCCACGCAGCCCGTCCGCCGAAAACCGACTGACTGTTAATCGTTTAATCCGAAAATATTTTTTCATCCGCAACGGGCAGCCGCCTCCGATCCGCCGCCCGGCAACCGGACCGGCCGGATAACGGTCCCGGGACCGCAGAGGCTTCCGGCGAAAGATCCCGGACAGGGCGCCCCGCAGCCGCAGCGCGTCAGTCGTCGAAGCGGGCGAACATCTGCGTCGAAAGGTACTTCTCGGCCCGGTCGGGGAATACGACGACGATATTTCCCCGTTCGATCCGCTCGGCCGTGCGCAGGGCCGCGAGCATCGCCGCACCGCTGCTCATCCCGGCGAAGATCCCTTCGCGGGCGATGATCTGCCGGGCCATCTCGATCGCCTCCTCGCTCTCGACGAGCTTCTCGCGCACCTCATCGGCACGATCATCGATGATGCCGGAGCAGAGGAAAATGCCACCCTTTTTGAGGAGCTTCCCCACCTGCGGGGCGAGCGCAATGATGACGTCCGCGACGATGTTTGCAACGATCACGTCATAGTCGCCGCCGAACTCCTTCTGGAGCCTTTTGTCGCTGAGCACGTCTCCCGCGCGGACGGTGTAATGCTCCTTGCCGACGCCGTTGAGTGCGGCGTTTTCATACGCGACGCCGACACACTTGTCGTCGATATCGCAGGCAAAGGCGTCCTTCGCGCCGAGCAGCAGCGCGGCGATGGATAAAATGCCGCTGCCGCAGCCAAGGTCTAAAACCTTTTCCCCGCCGTGGATATGCTGCTCAAGCGCCTGTAAGCACAGCCGCGTCGTGGCGTGGCTGCCGGTGCCGAACGTCAATCCGGGATTTAAGACAAGCTTGACGCGCCCGTCCTCCTGCGCCTGCTCCCATTCCGGCACGACGAGCAGCCGCTCGCCGATCTCCATGGGCTTGTAGAACTGCTTCCAGTTGTTCTCCCAGTCCGCGTCTTCGACATTTTCCATGCTGAGGATCAGCGGCGCGTACTCGGGATGCTGCTTTTTGAAGGCCGACAGACCGATACGGAACTGCGCGAGGGTGTTGTAGCCCCCGGCGCTGTCCTCCAAATAAAACGTGATGCGGCTCTTGCCGTGCATCTGCTCCATCAGCTCGTCGTCGACATAGTCCCAGTACTGGTGGTTATTTTCGAGGAAGTCCTTGAAGTCGCCCTCCTCGTCGATCATCAGGCTGTCGATGCCGTACTCGCTCAAAAGCTCCGTCGCGGGTTCGATGCCCGCGGGCTGCGTGTCAAGGTGTAATTCCAGCCACTTCATCGCTCAGTCCCCACAAAGAACAGGCCCAACGTACCGCAGCCGGTGTGCGCGCCGATGACGGGGCCGATGAACTCATCGCGCACGTCCGTTACGCCGAAGCGCTCCTTGAGTAGCCCCTTGACGTATTCGACGGACTCGGGGCAGTTGGCGTGGCAGATGAGCATGGGCTGGTTTTTCTCTGGCTCGACGCCGATCTCGCCAACCTTGTCGACAAGCGCGCGCAGCGCCGCCTTCGTGCCGCGGGCCTTGCTCACGGGGGTCAAGCGGCCCTCGCTGTCCGTGTGCATGACGGGCTTGATGCCGAGCATCGTGCCGACCAGCGCCGCCGTGGAGCTCACGCGGCCGCCGCGCTTTAAGTGGTTCAGATCGTCGACGATGAACCAGTGGCACTGGCTCTGGATGATAGAGCGGACGTAGGCATCCAGCTCGTCGATGGTCAAATTCTTCTCGCGGCGCTCGCGCACGGCGCGATAGAGCAGCATGCCCTGCCCGCGCGAGGCGGACAGCGAGTCGATGACTAAGATTTTCGCCTCGGGGTACTTTTCGCGCAGGTCTTCCGCCGCGATGCAGGCGGACTGATACGTTGTGGACAGCGCGCTCGAAAAGCAGACGCAGAGGATGTCCTTGCCCTCCTGCAAGACCTTTTCCATCGCGTCGGTGAACTGGCCAACGTTGACCGCGGCGGTCGTGCAGTCCGCGCCCGCGGCGATCTTGGCGAAAAATTCCTCGGGCGACATGTCCGCGTGGTCGGGCGTATTCAAAAGCGTCTTGCCCTCGATGGTGAACGAGAGCGGCAGAACGGTCAACTCGAGCTCTTCGACCTCCTGCTGGCTCAGATCGCAGCAGCTATCGGTCATAATGATATAATCACGCATTACAGCAATTCTCCTTTCAGGGAAGAAAATCACGTTTTTGTCTTTTGTATCCTGTCGGATGCCATATTATACCAAATTCCCCCACAGCCTGTAAATATGCCGTGAAATTTATTTTCCGACGCAGAAGCGCTCGAAGATGCGCGCGACCATGTCCTCGCGCGCGGTGCGGCCCGTGAGCTCGCCGAGGGCGTTTTCCGCCTGCTCTACTTCCGTGAGTACAACGTCGGGCGTCATGCCGCTTTGGAGCGCGTCCTTCGCCGCACGGACGCTATCAAGCGCGCGGCGGATGGCGTCGGCCTGACGGGCGTTTGTCACGAGGGCCGTATCGCCTTTCGGCGCGGGGTAAAGCGTGCGGATCGCCGCTTCCAGCGCTTCGAACCCCTCGTGCGTCACGCTTGAGAGCGAAATAATCGCCTCCGGCGTGCGCCAGTCCTTGTCGGGGACAATGCCTGCCCCGCCGCCGAGGTCGGATTTTGTCAGCAGCAGCAGCCACGGCTTGCCGCTTTTCGCGGCAAGTTCCAGCGGAGCAAGCATTTCTGCTGCCCGCGCCTCGGATGCCGGCAGTCCCGTGCTGCCGTCCAACAGCGCGAGGATCAGATCAGCGTCCTCGACCGCTTTTTTCGATCGCTCGACGCCGAGCTGTTCGACGAGATCGTCTGTCTCGTGTAGGCCCGCCGTGTCGATGAGGCGCAGCAGCACGCCGCCGACCGTCGCCTTTTCCTCCACCGTGTCGCGCGTCGTGCCCGCAATGTCTGTGACGATGGCACGGTCAAAGCCGACGAGCGCGTTCAAAAGTGAGCTCTTGCCTGCGTTCGGCGCGCCGATGATGGCGGTCGCGACGCCGTTTTTGAGCACTTTCCCGCGTGCGAACGTGCCGAGAAGATCAGAAAGCGTCTCTTCACAGCATAAAAGCGTGCGCTCGGTCTCCTCGCGTGAGAGGTCTTCGATATCCTCGTCAGGGTAGTCGACGACCGCGTAAAAGCGGCTCGAAACGTCGAGCAACTTGTCATAAACACTTTCGATCGGGCGGCGCAGCGTGCCGGAGAGCTGCGCCGCGGCATTGCGCGCGCTCTCCGCCGTCTCGGCGTCGATGAGGTCGATGACTGCCTCCGCCTCGGTGAGGTCGAGCTTTCCGTTCAGGAATGCCCGCTGCGTGAATTCACCGGGCCGCGCCTGCCGTGCGCCCGCGGCAAATGCCGCTTGCAGCACCTCGCTCAGTACGACCGGCGAGCCATGGCAGTGGAGCTCGGCGCTCTCCTCGCCCGTGTAGCTGTGGGCAGCGGAAAAACAGACCGCCATGCCGCGGTCGAGCAGCGTGCCGTCCGCCGAGCGGATGTCGCCATAGGTCATGCGGCGGTACGGAAGCGCTTCGACCGCCATGCCGCTTGCGGGCGTGAACAGCGCGGCGAGCACGCGCCGCGTCTCCTCTCCGCTCAGGCGCACGATGCCGATGGCCGACGGGCCTTGCGCCGTGGCGATGGCTGCAATGGTTTCCATGACCGTTTTCCTCGCTTTTCCTCTTGATTTTGCTCAAAGTATACCACAAAGACGAAAAAATGAAAAGGGGCGCGGCTGCGCCCCTCACTGATTTGAAAATTACATCAAGTCAAAAGAAAATAAAGCTGGCTGAGCAGCACGACACTCTCGCATACGCAGATGATCTTAAAATTGCGCGTGCTCATGCTGCCCTTTTTATACTCATCAAGGCTGAAATATATCGTAAATGCGGCCGCTATCATCGTTATGACATAAATGTACGTCGTTTGTCCCTCCTCAAAATCAAGATCTGATTTCCTCAAAGCCGAGCTTCGCCAAAACCTTGGCGACCCTGCGCGCAAAATCCTGATTGGCGCCCAGACTGATGTTCATAAGGCCCTCGCCGCCTCCGGTGCCGATGATCGTCGCCTGCTGGACTTCTCCGGAGTCGATGATCTGCACTGTGCTGACGGCCATGCTGCCGTTTCTCATATAGTACCGCTCCAGAATGAGCAGCAGCACTTTGACGCCGTTCACCTCCGACATCTGCTCCAGAGACAGCTCAGCAACATCGCCCTTGAAATCATCGAGAATGCTTTTGGACACCTCCGCCAAGTCGGTCTCCGACCCGCGCTTCATTTTGATGATCGCAGAACTCATGCTGTTTCCTCCTTTTCTCGTTTTGATTTTTCTCTCATTTCGTTTCCTCCACCGTCCACGGCAGGAAGATCGGGAATATCTCGATCACTAAGTGCAGCTCCCGATTATCGTCGCCCGGGTGAGACTGTGCAAGGCGAACCTCGACGTCGTTGACATCTTTCACCGTTGCGGCGGCAAAACCATCTTTCTCACCAAAGACAAGGTACTGCGGCCCGATGTACGGCATGCGGCCGTTTTCATCCAACTCAAGCGGCATCGTCTCAAACGGCTTTGCAATGTCGACGCCGAGCGTTTGCAGATACGCCGTCACAGCAGGATAGGCCTTTTTAACCTCTTTTACATAGTTGCGGCAATAGGCGCAGTCACATACATCAGACTGCTTGAGCTCGCGATAAAACCGCTCCGTTCGCTCGACATCCATCATTCTCCCTCCCCTTTCGTCGTTTCGTTCATGATACCATACGCATATTTCGCCAGCAAGCGCATCATTTTTTCTTGATCTGAACAAATCGGCGGTCATCTTTACGGCAGTGTAAATTGATAAGTGACTGAGTTCTGCCATCGTTCTTCATTTCCAAGGTCTGCCTCAATCACTTTGCCGCCCATTTTCTCGTAGAACGCACGGGCATTCAAATTTTCGGGAACACAGTGGCAGGTAAAAAAACTTCGCCCCGTGTTCCCTGCAATACGCCTTGATAAAATCAAATGCCGCCCGACCGATCCCCTGCCGCTGATATTCAGAGAGAATATACAGTGACTGCAAGACGATCCCGTCGGTTCTGCTTATCGTCAAATAGCCGATATTTTGATCGTCTTTTTGGAGCAGATACACAGAATACGCCGGATTATTGATCCGCAGCAGTTCTTTCTCCTGATGCCACGCCCAATCAAAGTTGTCGATCATATCATCGGGGTAGATCCCTCTGTAAGTAGTGCCCCAAATTTGATGCCGCAGGGCAATGATCTCCGGCACATCCTCTTTGGCCGCCTCGACAAACATACTATCGCTTCTCATAGGGCAAGTTTCCTCCCCGTAACGCTTTCAACTTTTTCACATCCAGCATACCATGCCGCCGATTTCGCCGCAAGCGCAAAAAAAGCAGCGCCGGTTGGCGCTGCTTTTTCATTCTCTTTGGGAATCTGAATTACTGCTGCTCGGCGGCCTTTGCGGCGGCCTGCTGGGCTTCGATCTCGATGAGGGCGTCCTTGCGGGAGAGGTTCCAGCGGCCCTTCTCGTCGATCTCCATGAACTTGACCCAGATCATATCGCCGACGGTGACGACATCCTCGACCTTCTCGACGCGCTTGCGGTCGAGCTTGGAGATGTGGACGAGGCCGTCCTTGCCCGGGGCGATCTCGACGAACGCGCCGAACTGCATCAGGCGCACGACGCGGCCATAGTAGAGCTTGCCGACCTCGGGCACGAAGACGATATCGTCGATGCACTTCTTCGCAGCGTCGCACGCGGCGGCGTTGGCGGAGGCGATGTGGATGGTGCCGTCGTCGTCGATGTCGACCTTGGCGCCGGTATCGGCAACGATCTTCTGGATGACGCTGCCGCCCTTGCCGATGACCTCGCGGATGCGCTCGGGGTCGATGTGCATGGTGATCATCTTGGGCGCATACTGGCTGACCTCGGCGCGCGGCTCGGAGATGCAGGGCAGCATGATCTGGTCGAGAATCTGCACGCGCGCGTCATAGGTGATCTCAAGGGCGTTCTTGATGATGGCCATCGTCAGGCCGTCGTTCTTGAGGTCCATCTGGATGGCGGTGATGCCCTTCTTGGTACCGGCAACCTTGAAGTCCATTTCGCCGTGGAAGTCCTCAACGCCCTGAATGTCGATGAAGGTGGTGAAGTCGTCGCCGTCCTGAATGAGGCCGCAGGAGATACCGGCGACGGGCGCCTTGATGGGAACGCCTGCGTCCATCAGCGCGAGCGTGGAGCCGCAGATGGAGCCCTGAGAGGTCGAGCCGTTGGAGGAGACGACCTCGCTCACGACGCGGATGGCATACGGGAACTCGTCGACGGACGGGATGACCGGCAGCAGCGCGCGCTCAGCGAGAGCGCCATGGCCGATCTCGCGGCGGCCGGGGCTGCGGGAGGGCTTGGCCTCGCCGACGGAGTAGCCGGGGAAGTTATAGTGGTGCATATAGCGCTTTTCGGTCTCTTCCCAGATGGTGTCGAGCTTCTGGGCGGCGGAAAGCGTGTCAAGCGTACAAACGGAGAGCACCTGCGTCTGGCCGCGGGTGAAGAGGCCCGAGCCGTGGACGCGGGGCAGGACGCCGACTTCGGCAGCGAGAGGACGGATCTCGTTCTTCTGGCGGCCGTCGACGCGGTGGCCTTCGAGCAGCCACGCCTTGACGATCTTCTTCTGGAACTTATAGGTGATCTCGTCGAGGAACTGATCCATATCGGGATACTCCTCGAGGAACTTCTCGTGCCAGTGCTCGATCATCTCGTTCCAGCGGGCCTCGCGGACGTTCTTGTCGTCGGTGTCCATCGCGGCCTTGGCCTCGTCCATGAAGTTTTCGACGATCTTGTCGAACAGCTCCTGATTGAAGCTCGCGTGCGGGTAGTCGAACTTGGGCTTGCCGATCTCGGCGACCATGCGGTTGATGAGCTCGACCTGCTTCTGGTTCTCGTTGTGGGCAAGCTCGATGGCCTTGTACATGGTGTCGTTGTCGACTTCGTTCGCGCCGGCCTCGATCATGACGACCTTCTTGCCGGTCGAGACGACCGTGACGTCAAGATCGCTGACCTTGCGCTGCTCGGAGTTGGGGTTGAGCACGAGTTCGCCGTTCACAAGGCCGACCTTGAGCGCGCCGACAGGGCCGTTCCAGGGGATATCGGAGATGGCGAGCGCGGCAGAGGTGCCGATCAGGGCCGCGATCTCGGGAGAGCAGTCATGGTCGACGCTCATGACCGTCGCCATGATGGAGACGTCGTTGCGGAAGTCGGAGGGGAAGAGCGGGCGGATGGGGCGGTCGATGACGCGGCTGGTCAGGATGCCCTTTTCGCCGGGACGGCCCTCGCGGCGGTTGAAAGAACCGGGGATGCGGCCGACGGAGTAGAGCTTCTCCTCAAAGTCAACGGAGAGAGGGAAGAAGTCGATGCCGTCGCGCGGGCGGGCGGAAGCCGTGGCGCAGACAAGCACGCGGGTGTCGCCGTAGCCGACCATGACGGCGGCGTTGGCGAGTTCAGCAAGCTTGCCGACCTCAAGCGTGAGGGGACGGCCAGCGAGCTCCATCTCGTACTTGTGGTAGTTGGGGAACTGTCTGTGGGTGATGATGGTAGACATTTGTCGATCTCCTTTTTTGTAAAATTCCGTATGGGAGCCGACCGTTTAGCACTTGAAAAAACGTCGGTCACGCCGCCGCTTTTTCAACTGCTAAAGCGTAGCAGGCTCTCATACGCGCGGGGAAAGTGCCAAGGGCGAAAGTGTGAAAGAAGGGTGGTGCGCATGCACACCACCCTGTTTTCAAACTTACTTACGGATACCCAGCTTAGCGATCAGGGTACGATAGCGCTCGATGTCCTTCTTCATGAGATAATCGAGCAGGCTGCGGCGCTTACCGATCATCTTGTACAGGCCGCGGCGGGAGTGGTTGTCCTGCGGGTGCTGCTTGAGGTGCTCGGTGAGCTGAGTGATGCGCTCGGTGAGGATAGCGACCTGAACCTCCGGAGAACCGGTGTCGCCTTCGTGGGTGCGGTTGGCTTCGATGATAGCCGTCTTCTGGTCTTTGAGCATCATAGTGTGATATCCACCTTTCATAAATTCTCCCAACACTGAGCGGCGGGTCGGTGAATCCTCCACGTCCTAAGTGCGGGAATGCGCACGATAAGCGTGCTGAATTATAATAGCACAGCTTTTTCCTATTGTAAAGCAAAACCTGTGAAATGATACCGCTTTTTTGCTTTTTCCCGTCCCACACAGCAAAACCAAGAAAAAAGAGACAGCCAAGGCCGTCTCTTTGAGACTGTCGAAAAAGTGGCAAAGCCGCTGTTTCGATTATTTTCTCAGTCCCGCGAAATGCTCCTTCGTCACCTTGATGACCACGGGGCTCAGCAGCAGCAGCGCGATGAGGTTCGGGATGGACATCAGGCCGTTGAGCGTGTCGGAGATATCCCACACGAGCTTCAGGTCCGCGACCGCGCCGGCCACAACGACGAGGCAGAAGATGATCTGATAGGGGCGGATGATCTTGCTGCCAAAGAGGAACTCCGCGCAGCGCGTGCCATAGAGCGCCCAGCCGAGGATGGTGGACGTGGCAAACAGCAGCAGGCCGACCGCCAGAATGACCGAGCCCGCCTTCGCGCCGAAGACGCTCGAGAAGCCCGCGACCGTGGTCGAAACGCCCGCAGCCGCGTTGTTGCCGTAGTTGCCGTCTGCCGCGCCGGAGCAGAGCACGACGAGAGCCGTCAGCGTGCAGATGACGATGGTATCCATAAAGACCTCAAAGATGCCGTAAAGGCCTTGCTTGACGGGGTTTCTTTCCGACGTGGCGGCGTGCGCGATCGGCGCGGAGCCGAGGCCCGCCTCGTTGGAGAAGACGCCGCGTCCGACGCCCTTGGTCATCGCGAGCTTGATGGACATGCCCGCCGCGCCGCCGGTGACGGCAGCGGGGTTAAAAGCGCCCTTAAAGATGGAGGCAAACACGCCGGGAACGGCGCTGACATTCGCAAACACGACAACGAGCGCGCAGACGATGTAAATGACGGCCATGCCGGGCACGAGCTTTTCCGTGACCTGACCGATGCGCTTGACGCCGCCGAGCAGCACCAGCGCCACGAAGATGGCGACACAGATGCCGGTGATCAGGCAGATGAGCATCTCCTTATTCGCCGCGTCCTCGTTGAACGCGATGGCGACGGACTTGACGGAGTCCGCGATGGAGTTGACCTGCGCGATGTTGCCGATGCCAAACGCCGCGATGGCGCCGAGCACGGCGAACACGGTGCCGAGCCACTTCCACTTGGGGCCAAGGCCGTTTTTGATGTAGTACATGGGTCCGCCGCACCAGTCGCCCTTTTCGTTGCGCTCGCGGTATTTGACGGCGAGCGTGACCTCGGAGAACTTCGTCACCATGCCGAAAAGCGCCGACACCCACATCCAGAACACGGCGCCGGGGCCGCCTAAGATGATCGCGCCCGTGACGCCCGCGATGTTGCCCGTGCCGACGGTGGAGGCAAGGGCCGTGGACACGGCCTGCAGCGGCGTAATTTCACCGTCGCCCGCCTCGCCCTTCTTGAAGATCTTGCCAATGGTGTTTTTCCACCAGTAGCCGATCTTGGTGAACTGGATAAAGCCCACAGCGATGCTCAGGTAGATGCCCGTGCCGACCAGCAGCGCCAGCATCACCGGCCCCCAGACGAAGCCGTTGACCGCAGTGTTGATTTTCATAAACTGTTCCATACACTTCTCCTTCCCAAAAATCACATTCCGTAAAACGTTTGATGAATTTCTTTCATATCTCAGAGAATACCAAATCGGCCGCCCGCTGTCAACGGGGCAAGTGTCGTTTTTTGTCGTGCGCGCATGGCAAATCATACATTCTGCATAAATTTTAATGCATTCTTTACCTGCATTTAGTGATTTGCACAGCAAAACGGTGGAAAATTTTTGCATTCCCCGCTTGACAACCGGTGTCCGCCATGCTATCCTAACTGTACTAACACACTTAACACAGCAGGAGGCGCCTATGTTCCACTTGATATTTCTGATCCCGGTTCTTGTTGTACTGCTGCTCGGCATTTTGCTGCTCGCCGTGCTGTGCAGCCGATGAATGCAGGAGGAATACCATGATCACCTTAAATTACCGCGACGCGCGCCCGATCTACGAGCAGGTGTGCGACGGACTGCGGCGGCTGATCGTCTCCGGCGCGATCGCCGACGGGGACAAGCTCCCCTCGGTGCGCGCGCTGGCGACGCAGCTTGCCATCAACCCCAATACTATCCAGCGCGCCTACAACGAGTTGGAAACGAGCGGCTACTGCTGCTCCGTGCCCGGCAAGGGCTGCTTTGCCGTGCACACCTACCGCGCGCAGGACGACGCGCGCCGCTTATCGCTCGAGCAGCAGCTCAAAGAGCTTTTGCAGGAGCTGCGCGCCATGGGCGTGAGCGAAGAAGACATTCAAGCATTGTGCAGGGAGGGAGAAGCGAAATGATCGAAGTACGCGGTCTTAAAAAGACCTTTGACGGCTTTGCCGCGCTCGACGGCGCGGATCTGAGCGTGCCGCGCGGCGCGGTCTACGGCCTTGTGGGGCCGAACGGCGCGGGCAAGACAACGCTGCTGCGCCACCTGACGGGCGTTTATCATCAGGACAGCGGCAGCGTGACCTTTGACGGCCAGCCCGTCTGGGAAAACGTGGACGTGAAGGCGCGCATCGCCTCCATTCCCGACGACTGGTTCTACTTTATGCAGGCGGGGCTGCGCGATATGATGCGTTTTTACCGCGGGCTGTACCCGAAGTTCGATCAGGAGCGCTTTGAAAAGCTCCGCGAGGTCTTCGCGCTCGACGAAAAGCGGCCGCTGCGCCGCATGAGCAAGGGCCAGCAGAAGCAGGCGGCCTTCTGGCTCGCGCTGTGCACGATGCCCGACTATCTCATTCTCGACGAGCCGGTGGACGGTCTCGACCCCGTGATGCGCCGTCAGGTGTGGAGCCTCATTTTGCAGGACGTTGCCGAGCGTGGCACGACAGTGCTTGTCTCGTCGCACAACCTGCGCGAATTGGAGGACGTGTGCGACCACGTGGGCGTGATGAGCCGCGGCAAGCTCCTGCTTGAGCATTCGCTGAGCGAATTGCAGGACTACACCGTCAAGCTCCAGCTCGCCTTCGAGGGCGCGGAGCTGCCCGCCCTGCCGCAGGAGATCAAGGTGCTGCACCACGCGCAGACCGGGCGCGTCCACACGCTCATCTGCCGCGGCAGCGCAGAGGAACTGGAACAGCAGCTCGCCGCGCTGCACCCGATCTTTATCGACGCGGTGCCGCTGTCACTTGAAGAAATTTTCATCTATGAACTGGGAGGTGAGGACTATGCGATCCGCGACATCGTTCTTTGATAAGACTTTATTCCGCAGCCAGCTCAAGCACACCTGGCCGCTCTGGCTCGGCTACACCGCCTTGTGGCTTTTCCTCGTGCCGGTCATGCTCTTTTCAGAGCTTTCCGCCTATCAGCTCGGTTACAGCGCAGCGGATGCATCCCGCCTGCTGCTCAATACCGGCGTGCGCGGCGGCATCTTCATTTCCTTCTTCTTCGGCCTTTTCTTTGCGATGCTTTCCTTCTCGCACCTGACGCAGAGCCGCGCGACGAACGGCTTCCACGCGCTCCCCGTGCGGCGCGAGACCATCTTTCTGACCGCCTACCTCACGGGACTGTTCTGCCAGCTTTCCACCATTCTCGTCACGTTTCTGCTCGGCGCGGCGGTCTCAGCCCCGCTGCACCTCAGTTTCTGGAGCGTCACTGCCGCGGCCATGGGCAGCGCCATGCTCGAAGCCGTCTTTTTCTACTCCTTCGCCGCGCTGTGCATGGTGATGACGGGGCAGATCCTCGCCGCGCCCGTCTTCTATTTCGTCGGCAATATCCTCGTCCCGGGAATGGAATATCTGCTGCGCAACTTTGCGGGCAATTTCCTCTACGGCTACAGTGGACAAACCGACGTTGCGCTCGATTTTCTCTCCCCGCCCCTCTATATGTACTTCAAGGTGGGCATCGCCTCGATCGAGACCTGCGAGAGCGACTCGTACTATGTGACCGCCTACGCGCTCGTGCGCGGCTCGCTCATGATCCTTGCCGCCTACGCGCTCGCGGGACTTGTCATCGCCCTCATCGCGCTGCTCCTCTACCGCACGCGCAAGAGCGAGATGACCGGCTCGACGGTCGCCTTCCCGTGGGCGGTGCCGGTCTTCAAGTACGGCGTTGCGTTCTGCACCGCCGTTTCGCTCGGCCAGTTCCTCTACTATTTCCTCTTCGGCCAGTACCGCTCGAGCGGCAACGATTCCCTGCCCGGCACGATCCTCTGCATGGCGGCGGCGGGGCTTGTGGGCTACTTTGTCGCCGAGATGCTCATCAAAAAGAGCTTCCGTGTCTTCCGCACGGGCGCAAAGGGCGCGGCCATCGTTTCGCTCGCTCTTGTGCTGCTCGGCGTTACGATGAGCTTCGACCTCACGGGCTATGAAAAGCGCGTGCCGGATGAGAGCGAGATCGAATCTGCCTTTTACACCTTCTCCGGCATGACGGACGTCACGACCGACGACGCCGATACCATCCGCCGCCTCACCGCGGCGCACCAGGCCATCGTCAAAAACCGGAACGAGCAGGTGCGCATCGCAGACGCATCGGACGCGGATACGCTCTCCCAGAGCGATTATGACGACATCGAACCCTTCCACCTGCGCCTGACCTACTATCTCAAGGACGGCTCACAGCTCTCGCGCTCCTATTCACTCTATCTGCGGAGAAGTGACCTCACCGTGCCCTCGTCCGTCACAGCGCGCGTGAACGCGCTCTATATGTGCAGAGAGTCCGTGCTCCGCCGCGTCCTCAGCTACGGTTACGCGCACCTCGGCGACACGCCGCGCTTCCTCGACAGCTACTGCTACTATTACGATGAGAACTCCAACACAAAGGACTATGCTCTCACCGCCGCGCAGGCCGAACAGGTTTACGCCGCGCTGATGCAGGACGTTCAGGATTCCGATAACGGCGGCAGCGACATCTTCGCCGTGCAGGAGTACCAGTACGATCCCCCCATCTCCTTCTGGCTCGAGCTGTACTTTGAGTCTGTTGACGAGCAGGGCCGTCCCAAGGTGTATACGCTCGACCCCAATGTAAATAACTCAACGCCCAACACCCTGCAAGTACTCAGTGAGCTGCTGCCCGAGCTGAAATCCAACACCGTAACGCCGCCCAGCGACGACGGCATTCACACTCTCCCCGCCACAGAGGACGCTTCCACCGAGGAAAGTGTGAACTGACATGGCAGAAAAAACAAAGCGGCGGCGCAGGCGCCGCCGCACCGGGAGTAAGAAAGCATTTCTCGTCCTGCTCGCGCTCGTTTTGCTTGTTCTCGGCGGCGTGAAGCTGCGCTATGCGCTCTCGCACCGGAATCTCCCCGGTTCGAATGTCAGCGTGCCGGACTTCGTCACGGTCGACTATCTGCCCCTCAACGAATACTCCCGTCCCGGCACGCCGCTCAAGGAAATTTCCGGCGTGGTGGTGCACTATGTCGGCAATCCCGGCTCGAGTGCCGCCAATAACCGCAGCTTTTTTGCAAACCTCGCCCTGACGCATGAGACCTACGCGAGCGCCCACTTCGTCGTGGGGCTGGAGGGTGAGATCTTGCAGTGCGTGCCGCTGACGGAGATCGCCTACTGTTCCAATACCGCGAACGACTACACCGTGTCCATCGAGGTCTGCCACCCCGACGACACAGGCAAGTTTGATGACGCGACGATGGAGAGCCTCGAACAGCTCGTCGCGTGGCTGTGCGAGACGTTTTCTCTTGACCCCGACGCGGACGTCATTCGACACTACGACGTGACGGGCAAGATCTGCCCCAAATACTACGTGGAAAACGAAGATGCGTGGCTCGCCTTCCGGCAGAATGTGAGCGCGCGCATCGAAGAGGACAATGCCGCGAGCGGTGAAACCAGCTGAGAAATCAAATCGGGAGGGAGCTCATGCACGACTTTGTTTCCTATCTTTTTTATCTGCTGCAGCGCGGGATGCGCTTTGCCGTGCCCGCTGCGCTTATCTGCGGCCTTATTCTGGCCGTCTGCTACACCGTCTGCCGCAGGCAGGGCCGCCGCTTCCCGTGGGGAAAGGCGGTCTGCGCGCTGCTGCTTGTCGGCTGGGCGGCGGTCACGGTCTTCGTCACGCTGCTGCGCAGCGAGCCGAATGAATTTGCCGCGCGGCAGTGGAATTTGCAGCTTTTCCGCGCCTGGCGCGAGGCGTATCAGCGCTTCACACTGCAAATCTGGCTCAACGTGCTGCTCAACATCGCGCTCTTCGTCCCGCTCGGCGTGCTGCTGCCGCTCTTGTGGAAACCGTTTCGCAAGTGGTATGCCGCGCTGGGCGCGGGCTTCGGTGTTTCGCTCCTGATCGAGCTGACGCAGCTTTTCACCGGAAGCGGCATGTGCGACGTGGACGACCTCTTCACCAACACGCTCGGCGCGATGCTCGGCTGGTGTGCAGCAATGCTCGTGCTCGCGCTGCATCAAAAGAGCAGGACGTGGCCGCGCTACTGCGCGCTGCCTGCCGCGTTCGCACTCGCACTATCCGCCATTTTCATTTCCTACGCCGCGCAGCCCTACGGCAACCTGCGCGACGCCTCCGTCACGACGGCAGACTTAAGCGGCGTCCGCTGGTCGGTCGACTTTGCGCTCGACGAAGACAGCAAAACCTCCTGGGTCTATCAGGCACAGGCGCTCGACAACGCGGGCGCCGACCGCTTCGCCGCGGAATTTGCCGCCGCGCACGGCGTCGAATTTCCGGATGCGTACTATTACGATGACCTTGTGATCTACGCCAACCACTCTTCCGGCGACTTCCTCGACGTCACCCTGCACGACGGCACGTGGGAATACAGCTTTGGGCGCGATCACACGCCCGTTTTCGATGCGCCCGCGTCTGGTGTCACAGAGGACATGCTGCGCGAAGAGCTCGACAACTTTGGCTTCTACGTCCCCGCCGACGCTGCGTTCACGCTCTCGCCGTATGGCGAGACCTCTTACCGCGCGGTGTTCTCCGCCGATCTTCTCCCTGCGGAGGATGGCTTCCTCCACGGCACGCTCACTTGTGATCTGAGAACACAAGGCGACGGTCAATCGACGCTCTCGCAGCTCGAAAACCGCATCACCACGCTCGCGCCCGTGCGCGAAGAGCCTATTCTCTCCCCCACGCAGGCGCTCGCCGCGCTGCAATCGGGCAAGAGCTTCGAGAGTGCGTGGTTCGCGCAGAGCGTCCAGGGCATCGAGGTGCGCTCCTGCACGCTCGACTACCTCTCCGATTCCAAGGGCTTCTATCAACCGGTCTACCGCTTCGAGCTGTCGCTCGCCGGTCAGGCGGGCGGCATCACCGACGCGGTCGACTATGTCCCCGCGCTCTTCTGAGCGCCGGAGTGTAAGGAGGCTTACGATGAAACGCATACTTGCCGCGCTGCTCAGCTTCGCACTGTGTCTCGCGCTGCTTTTCTTCGTCCGAAATAAGTCTGACGAGCCGATCCTGCACGTCGCGCTGAAATCATCTGGCGAGCAGGACGCCGCTTACGTCTGCGAAACGGTCTATGCAAGCGGCAAAAGCCGCCGCTGCAATGCTTTCAGACCCGACACCTGCGTCTTTTACACCGCCGACTACGCAGACTTTGACACCTCCGCGCTTCGCTCGCACAGGGTCAACACACTTGTCGCCACCACGCTCTATGATTCTGTCGGCAATGTCGTTGAACCCGACGAGACGATGATCGCCATGATGCACGCCGCTGCAGACCAGATCGACCATGCGATCTTCGATTTTCAGATCATCGTCGTGAACGGCCAGCGCTACTTTGCCTTTGTTAAGCTCAACGTCAACTGGTGGGATCCGTGCACGCTGTACGAGTACGAGGGCGGAGAGCTCCGCGAGCTCGCGCAGTGGGACAACATGCGCCTGCTGTCGGTCGGCCTCATCTGAAATCCATATGAAAAAACGTCTGTCTCGGTCGAGACAGACGTTTTTTGTTCAGTTTTTCGCGTCCAGGCTGTAGGGATCTCTGCCCGCGGCGAATTCGGCGATCATCTCCGAGGTAAGGGCGATGCCGTTGCCCGTATAGTTCTCTCGCAGCTCCTCGCGGCTGACCCACGCGCCGTCCGCCAGCTCAAAGTTGTCGAGATGGATGGTATCGTCGTCGCCGTCGAGCCTGCACCAGTAGCCCATCATAATGTTGCCGCTGATGCCCCAGGGCTGGCAGCGGTAATAACGCAGGTCCTTGACCTTGAGCCCGACCTCCTCCATCACCTCGCGCTGCACGGTCTGCTCAAAGCTCTCGGCAAACTCGGTGAAGCCCGCGACAAGCGCCGTGCGCTGCGCGCCGGGACGGTTGGCGTACTTGGTCAAAAGCAGGTAGTCCCCATGCGTCACCGCCACGATGACCGAGGGGTTGATGCGCGGGAAGATCATATTGCCGCACTTGGGGCAGCGCATCATGCGCTCGTTCCCATCGTGGACGAGCTTTTCCCCGCAGCGGCCGCAGTAGCGCGCGTCGCGGTACCACGAGCAAAGGTGCCACGCGCTGACCGCCGCATAGGCGAGCTCCTTGGGCTTTTCCGTGCGGAAAAGGCTGATATTGCGGTAGGAATAGCCGTCGAGCGCGCGCTCATTTTCGTCAAAAAGCAGGTAATACTCCCGCCCGTCGAGCTCAAAAAGATAGGTGAACGCCTCGTCGGGCTCGGTAAACTGCGCGCGCGACGGGAACTTGAGGCCGTTGTCGTCGATGCGGCACAAAAGGTCCTGCCCGCGGAACTGCACCACGGCGCTGCTCTTTTTCGGCACGGCGTTCTTTTTCCACTCGTTGTAAAGATGTTTCGGCTCGATATCCTGGATCATGTCGGCTTTCCTCCCGCTTGTCTGTTTGATAGCAGGGCTATTCTACAACGGATCAAAGGGATTTGCAAGCGGGGCTTATTCCTCGATCATGCGCCTGCGCTTCAGCTCTTCGATCCTTTTCCCCTCGCGCCGCACGGAAATCATACCGGCAATACCGCCCGCCAGCAGTCCCGCCACGATCAGGACAGTCAGCACCATATACACAGGTGAATCAAGCTGTGTGTCCAGCCAGCTTGAAAAGCCGTACTGCGAGATTGCCTTGTAAGCATGTCTCCCGCTTAACAGCACCAGCACCAGCGCGCCGAGCATCCCGCTGCGGTAATGCGAGCGCCGCTTTTCCAGCGCCGCGATCTTGGAGTCCAAGTCAGAGTACAGCTCAAACGCGCCGTCCGCCGTCTTTTTGCGCAGGATCAGCACCTCGCCGTACTCGCCCACCAGCGTCGCGCCCGTCTCGCCGAGCGTGCGCAGATAGTCGTCCTTCTCGCCGTCGCGCGATTCGTAAAAGTATTGTACGCGGTAGGTATACTCGTCCTGCTCCCCGCGCACAAAGCGCAGCTCATCGCGCACGATCTCACAGCACTGCCAGCCCTCGTGGGACATCTTGTTGAGATAGCGCTCCATCTCTTCCACCCGCTCGGGGGCAAGCGGTGCTCTGTTCCACTTCTTCGTCATCGTCTCTGCCATTTCTGCTCTCCTTTCATTCGCAGATACACTGCTCGTCTTTGATCTTCTTCCACTTTTTGTGCGTGCGCACGGCTGCGCTCGCGCCCCATACGGCGAGGGCGAGCCACGAAAGGCCGAGCACTGCCTCCAGCGCGATCCGCGGCATCCAGGCCGCCACAACGCTCGGCCCGCCCGCGGCGATCAGCTCGGCATAGAGCTCTTCATAAATTTGCGCCGCGTACAGATATTCCCACGCAGTATAAAATTGCATCGCCGCGCCGAGCGCACACAGCGCCGCCGCAAAAATCTGCGCACTGCGCACGCACCTTGCCTCCTGCGCCTGCGACGCAAGGTCGGAAAACATCTCCTCCGGCCTGCCGTCATCCACCCAGCGGAAGTACGCGCGGTGCAGAAAGCAGCCAAGATAGGTGACGCCCAGCTCCTCCACGCCCGCAATATAGGCCCTGCCCTGCTCCGTCCACGGGAAGTCCTTCATCACCTGCACATAGTAGCGGTAATCCGTGCCGTCGCCGCGCGTAAAGTGGAAAAACAGCCCGCCGACGTGCGCCAGTTCCCACCCGCGCCTGCGGTGCCATGCGAGCCAGCGCTGAAAATGCGCGTTGTCAAACAGCAGATACCAGATCCACCAGAGGCAGAATTTTTGTTTCAGCATTGTGCGACCCCCCTCTCAGTTCCATTCGCTTGTCAGCTTGTCGCCGTTTTGCGTCAGCTCATGCAGTCTTCGCAGCTCCGCGCGCACGGCCTCGCGGCCCGCGGGCGTGATCTGATACTCTTTCTTGCGCCCCTCGCTCTCGTCACCGAGCGACACGATCCAGCCGCGCTCGGTCAGCGTCGCGAGCGCGCCGTAGAGCGTGCCCGCGGCGAGCCGCACGCGCCCGCCGCTCAAATGCTCTACGTTCTGCATGATGCCGTAGCCGTGCAGCGGCGTATCCAGCGAAAGCAAAATGTAAAAGACCGCTTCGGTCAGCGCCGTCGTTCCCATGTGGTATCCTTCTTTCCTCGGCCTCCGTTATAACGTAAACCGATATATCGTCTACCGATAAATTATCATATCATTCGTATCCCGTCAACTGAAAAAACGGAATGCCCTCCCTGCCATCGCCCAAAGTTTTCCGCAAATACAAAATGGCAGGGAACGCTCTCGCATTCCCTGCCCCAAAATTCAACCCCCGCCGCCCGCAAGCGGCAAAAAGCGTCGCAGACTTTCGCGTCCGCAGACGCGAAATAAATTTGAATCGTTTTTTCTGACGTCACCGTCGTGGCATTACGATTCCCGCGCCCTTTCGGGCGCGCCAATCGTGCCACTTCCTCGAAACCGGCTCGCTTCATCCGCCACCGGCGGCGCTTCGCCGATTTCCCTGTGTGTGACAATTTACACTTCTCAGGCCGCAAGTGTGGAAAACGCCCGCCAATGGCGGGCGTTTTATGCGCGCAGCGGCCTGCAAGCCCCCAATTAAAACAAAGGAGCGGCAAAGCCGCTCCTTTGTTTTAAAGTTTCGTGATAACCGGTAAAACCATCGGGCTTCTCTTCGTCGCCTTAAAAAGATAGTTGCTCACCGCGCTGCGGATCGCGCCCTTGAGTTCGTTCAGGTCGCGCCCGCGCTTGCCGCGGTAGGCCTCCGCCGTGGACATCGTGAGGTTTCTGAGGTCCTGCAGCAGCTCCTCGGAATCCTTGACGTAGATAAAGCCGCGCGTGATAATCTCCGGCTCGGCCAGAAGGTCGCCGTTCTGCGCGGAGATGGGCAGCACGACGACGACCATGCCGTCTTCCGCCAGATGCTTGCGGTCGCGCAGCACGACCGCGCCGACGTCGCCGACGCCGTAGCCGTCCACAAACACCTCGCCCGCGGGCGCATAACCGGGCACGCACTTCATCGAGCGCGCGCCGATCTCGACGGCGTCGCCGTTGTCGCAAATCACAATATTCTTGCGGTCCATGCCCATCTGGAGAGCGAGATCCTTGTGCAGCTGGAGCATGCGCTGCTCGCCGTGCACGGGGATGAAATACTTGGGCTTTGTCAGCGCGTGGATGATCTTGAGCTCCTCCTGGCACGCATGGCCCGAAACGTGCAGCATGTCCGCGCGGTCGTAGATGACCTCAACGCCCTTGCGGAAGAGCTCGTTGATGACACGCGAGACGGTGTTCTCGTTGCCGGGGATGGCACTCGCCGAGATGATGACGCGGTCGCCGGGGCCGACCTCGATCTGCTTGTGCTGGGAGAACGCCATGCGGTACAGGGCGGACATCTCCTCGCCCTGCGAGCCGGTGGTGACGATGACCTGCTTTTCCAGCGGCATCGACTTGATCTTGTTGATGTCGACCACGGTGTTTTTCGGCGGCTTCATGTAGCCGAGGTCCATTGCAACCTTTGTGACATTTTCCATGCTGCGGCCCGTGACGGCGACCTTGCGCCCGCACTCCGCCGCGGCGTCCATGATCTGCTGAATGCGGTGGACGTTGGAGGCGAACGTCGTGACGATGATGCGCTGCTTGCAGCCCTGGAACAGGCGGTTAAAGGTCCTGCCCACCGTGCGCTCGCTCATCGTGTAGCCGGGGCGCTCGACGTTCGTCGAATCCGCGAGCAGCGCCAAAACGCCCTGCTTGCCAAGCTCGCCGAAGCGGGCAAGGTCGATGACCTCGCCGTCGATGGGCGTCGAGTCGATCTTGAAGTCGCCCGTGTGGACAACGGTGCCAAGGCCTGTGTGGATGGCGAACGCGACAGAGTCCGCGATGGAGTGGTTCACGTGGATGAACTCCACGCTGAACTTGCCGGCCTTGACGGTCATGCCGCTTTCCACCGTGACGATCTTCGTCGATTTGAGAAGGCCGTGCTCTTCGAGCTTTAAGCGGATGAGGCCCGCGGTCAGGCGCGTGCAGTAGATGGGAATATTCACCTTTTTGAGGATGTAGGGCACGGCGCCGATGTGGTCCTCGTGCCCGTGGGTGATGAACATGCCGCGGATGCGGTTCTTGTGCTTGACAAGATAGCTCACGTCGGGGATGACGCAGTCGATACCGTACATGTCGTCGCCGGGGAAGGCCATGCCGCAGTCGACCACGATGATCTCGCCGCCGTATTCGTAAACGGTCATATTCTTGCCGATCTCATTGAGACCGCCGAGGGGGATGATTTTTAACTGTTCAGCCAATGCTGGTTCAACTCCTTTGATTTGTTTGATTTGTTTGTTTTCTGTACAGAAAACGATGGATCTTGTTTTGCATGTATTCTCTGTCCGGGTCAACAGGCGCATAGCAGAAGAGACGTCCGTGCGTATGCTTCGCCCTGCATCACGAAGCAACTGCACCTGCGGCGCCTTTTTGACCTCTATGGACTTGAACGCTGTGTAACGGCTTTTATCCGCCGGACAAGGGCAGGGGAAGCTGAAACTTCATTCAATCATTGCACTACCATGCTGTTATGGTACCGCAATATCTTGTGTTTAGTAAGACATATTTAACAAGATATGCAGCTCGCGCGAGCTGCATTTTGCAAAAAATATTCAAAACGGGCTTGCTTTTTCGTAAAGAATGCGCTAAAATAACGGCACAAGTACAACAAGCGGGCATCCTCTGGCAAGTTGGCCCCTTGCCAGAGGATCATGTGAAATGATGCGACCATTCCACACAACAGTAATTTGCTGTACCAGCAGAAATATTATACACATATTTTATTAAAAATCAAGTCAAATGATGACGATAGAATATGTGTTTTACTGTATTTGCTTTCTAAACGAAGCAGTGTAGCGGAATTGTCTGAATTTCGCCGCGCTGCTTTTGTTGTTCTTTGTGGGGGACATTCCTTCGAAAAGGAAAAGGGGGAACTTTTCGAGCTTTGCCTCTCCGCGCGGAAGCGGCGCTTCGCTTTTCCGTGCGCTTCCCGGCCGCACACCCCTTGCTGCCGCGAAGCATCTCCCCGGCAATCCCTTCGCATCCCTGTCTAAGCACTGCGCAACAAGAAAAAACTGAAAAGAAAGGACGTATCAAAATGAAAATGAAGTCTATTATGACGCGTGTTCTCTGTCTCAGTCTTTCCCTCGTTATGGTGCTCGGGCTTACCGCCTGCGGCAACGATGCCGGCACCACCAGCAGCAAAAAGGCTGAGCTCCTCTCCATGGAAGTTCGCCCCGACGCCCCCGAAGAGATTCCCGACGGTCTTGACATTGACTGGAACCATCGCTACACCTACGCCGAGCTTGAGTCTCAGCTCGCCAAGATGAACGAGACCTACCCCGACATCACCGACCTCTATCCCATCGGTTCCTCCTGGCAGGAGCGCAACCTGTGGTGCCTTGAGATCACCAACAAGAACATCCCCGCCGAAGAAAAGACCGGCATCGGCGTGTTCGCCAACATCCACGGCGGCGAGCGCGAAAGCGCCTCCTCCGCCATGTACACCGCATGGTGGCTGACCCTCTGCTCCGGCGACGATTACGTCAAGGGCCTGCTCGATAACTACATCATCTATGTCATCCCCGTCATCAACCCCGACGGCTATGAGCAGTCCTTCATCAACAACAACCGTCCCAACCTGCGCCCCCGCGACCTCAACGGTGACGGCGTTCCCTTCAGCGATCCCTACGCCGATATCGACGGTGACGGCTTCATCGCCACCATCTACCGCGGCAAAGCCGGCGACGAGCCCTCGAGAAAGCTCCCCTACTTCGGTATGGAAAGCCCCGACTGGGACGGCAACGGCATCCTCGGTGACGATCCGCGCAACGGCGGCATCGACATGAACCGTACCTTCAACTACCAGTGGAACCGTTTCGACATCGAGACCGTCGGCACTGACAACCCGATCGGCAGCAACGCTTGGTCCTCCGCCGGTCCTGCCGCCGCTACCGAGCCCGAGATTCAGGCGGTGCAGCAGTTCATCGACGAGCACAACATGGCCGCTCTCACCTCGCTTCACACCGGTATCCAGTGCGTCCTCTATCCCTGGTGCTATCGTCCCTACGATGCCAACGACCCCAAGGATGCTGAGATTCCCTTCATGAAGGAAACTGCCGCCAAGATGGCGCAGGTCTATCAGGATTACACGGGCCGCGGCTTCTACTCCATGAGCTCCAACGAGGACTATGCTACCTCCGCAGAGATGATCGACTATTCCTTCGGCCGCTACAACATCCACTCCTACACGATCGAAGTCTACAGCCCCGGCAAGTCCGAGTCCGGCGACATCAACGACTGCATGTGGGAGAACAATATGCCCGAGGCCAAGTGGGTCTTCTACGCCTACGACGAGATCCAGGAGAAGCTCGGTCTTGATCCCGCAGCCATCACCGACGAAGACGGCAACAAGCTCGCCGCCAACGAGGGTCTGTGGTTCTACACCTCTTCCTCCAACCAGATGGTCAACGACGCTCCCGAGGAGCAGGATGTTATGGTTCGCGGCTGCCGCGATGCCATCCTGACCATGATCCACTCTGAGCCCAACGGCACCGGCTACCAGAACCCCGGCTTCTACAAGTAAATCAAAGTTATTTCAGTCCACGCTGAATAAAAGTTATGACCGACGGGAAACCGCCGGTCATAACTTTTTTTGCGTCTCTGCGCCAAATCGATCGGTACAAAATCTATTATTCATGTTGTAACTTCTGTTCGCTGCGTGCTATAATGAAAGGGAATATTCCCCTGCGCAATGCCGCAGGACACAATATCCGGACGGGAGGCAGCTCATTATGAAGAACAAAAAGATCAGCAAACTGGTAGACCCCAGCTTCCGGCTCTACTTTCTTGTCGGCTTTCTCTTTGCCGCCGTCACGGTGCGCGTGAGCATCCCGCTCGCGATCTGCGAGGCTGCGGCGATGGCGTTTCTCTGGTGGTACTTCCGCCACACGGCGCAGAAGCGCCGCGAGGGCATCCGCCAGTACATCGACGACGTGACCGACGACATGACCACCGCCGACAAGGCCTCGATGCTCTCGGCCCCGTTCGCGATGATGGTCTTCCGCCCCGACACGCAGGAGATCCTATGGAGCAATGACAGCTTCATGCAGCTCACCGGCGTGCGCGAGGATATCTTTGACAACCGCATCGACGATATTCTCCCCGATTTTCCGACACACTGGCTGCTCGAGGGCAAAAGCGAGTGCCCCGAAACGGTGCTGATGGGCGGGCGCCACTTCCGCGTGTTCGGCAATCTGAGCCATCCCTCCTCCCGCCGCGGCGGACAGAGCCTTCTTGCCACAACGTACTGGACGGACGTGACCGAGCAGGACTCGCTGCGCGAGGAGAACGAGAGCCGCCGCCCCATCGTCTCGGTCATCGTGATCGACAACTACGAAGAGCTGATGAAGGCTGGCAGCGAGGCGTCGCGCAGCGCGGTGCTCGCCGCCATCGACGAAAAGATCAGCACATGGCTCAAGGATTCGCACAGCCTGCTGCGCAAATTCGATCGTAACCGCTACGTGCTCGTCACGACCGAGCAGGAGTATCAAAAGCTGCTTGAGGGTAAATTCTCCGTGCTTGACGCGGTGCGAAGCGTCGTCACTGAGGACGGCGTCGCCGCAACGCTCTCGATCGGCGTGGGCAAGGACGTGGATGACTACGAAACGCTCTATCAGAACGCCATGCTCTCGATCGAAATGGCGCTCTCGCGCGGCGGCGACCAGGTCGTCGTGCGCAACCGCCTTGACTTTGAATTCTACGGCGGCAAGGCCAAGTCCCCCGAAAAGCGCACGAAAGTCAAATCCCGCGTGATGGCCAACGCCCTCGGCGAGCTCATTTCCGACGCAGGCCAGATCTTCGTCATGGGCCACGCGCACGCGGACATGGATGTGGTCGGCGCGGCGGCGGGCATCTGCTGCATCGCGCGCAAGCGCGGCAAAAAGGCGCAGATCGTTATCGACATGGAGGACAACGTCGCAAAGCCGCTGCTCAGTAAGCTTGCGGCTCTTCCGGAATACAAGGACGCCTTTATCTCCGGCAACGACGCGTTCATCTCCGCCCAGCCGGGCGCGCTGCTCGTCGTGGTGGACACGAACCGCCCCGACTTTGTCGAATCGGAGCAGCTGCTTGATGCGTGCAACCGCGTGGCGGTCATCGACCACCACAGAAGAGCCGCGAATTATATCGAATCCGCCGCGCTCAACTTTCACGAGCCCTACGCCTCGAGCGCGTCCGAGCTCGTGACGGAGCTGCTGCAATACCTCGCCGACCCGACCGATTTACTTCGCGCGGAGTCCGAGGCGCTGCTCGCGGGCATCGTGCTCGACACGAAGAACTTCACGATGCGCACCGGCGGACGCACATTTGAGGCCGCCGCATTCCTGCGCCGCGCAGGCGCGGACACGTCGGACGTACAGCGACTCTTCCAGAGCGACCTTGCCGGCATGATCGAGCGCTACGACATCATCCGTCACGCCGAGCTCGTTCACGGCGATATCGCCGTGGCGGCAGTCGAAAAGGAGATCGACCGCGTGACCGCCGCCAAGGCGGCCGACGAGCTTTTGACGCTCTCCGGCATCCATGCCTCGGTCGTGCTCTATAAGCACGGCACGGGCGTGAACCTGTCCGCGCGCTCGCTTGGCGAGATCAACGTGCAGTTCATCATGGAAAAGCTCGGCGGCGGCGGCAATTCGACCACCGCGGGCGGCCAGGTAAACGACGCCACCGTGGATGAGGTGCGCGAGCGTCTGCTCGCCGCCATCGACGAATATATGGAAGAGTGACGCTCTTCCCCACAACGTAAATCACCCCACAAGGAGGAAACAGATATGAAAGTCATTTTAACGCAGGATGTGAGAGGTCAGGGCAAAAAGGGCCAGCTCATCGACGCAGCCGAGGGCTATGCAAGAAACTTCCTGCTGCCCCGCAAGCTCGCCGTGCTCGCCACGGCTGACGCCATCAACACCATGAACCTGAAGGAAAAGGCCCGCCGCGCCGAGGAGGCCGCGAACCGTCAGGCCGCCGTCGAAATGGGCGGCAAGCTCAAGAACGTGACCGTCAAGCTCACGGCCAAGGGCGGCAAGGAGGGCAAGCTCTTCGGTGCTATCACGAGCAAGGAAATTTCCGAGGGCCTTGCGAGCCAGTTCCAGCTCGACGTGCCCAAGCAGAAGATCGTGCTCGACGAGCCCATCAAGGCTTTCGGCACCTACGAGGTCAAAGCCAAGCTCGGCTACGAAGTGAGCGCCAGGTTCTCCGTCAGCGTGAGCGAGGAGTAAGGCGCAAGATTACGCAATTAAGGAGGTCTTCTCGTGGAAGATATCTTCTACCGGCAGATGCCTCATTCGCTCGAGGCCGAGCAGTCCGTGCTCGGCTCGATGCTCATCGACGCAAACTGCGTCAAGGACGTGATGGAGCAGCTCCGTCCCGATGATTTCTACTTAAAGCAGAACCGCGAGATCTTCGAGACGATCTACTCCATGTTCGTCTACTCCAAGCCCATCGACGGCGTGACCGTCGCGGGCGAGATGGAGAAAAACGGCACCTATGAGGAAAGCACGACGCGCCCGTACCTCGCCCAACTGATGGACGTGACGCCCACGAGCGCAAACGTGATGGAATACGTCGGCATCGTACGCGACAAGGCGCTGCTGCGCGCGCTCTATACCGTGGCGGGGGAAATTTCCACCATGGTGCAGGACGGCACAGGCGGCGCGTCCAGCGTGCTCGACGCGGCGGAGCAGAAAATTTACGCCGTGCGCCGCGGGCGCAGCGCGCAGAGCATGGCGAGCATCGGCGTTGTTTTGCAGGGCGTTCTCGACCATTTGAGCGAGCTGAGCGCCAACGGCGGCAAAACGCTGCCCGGCCTCCCCACGGGCTTTGGCGTACTGGACGACAAGATGAATGGTCTCAACAAATCGGACCTTGTGCTGCTGGCCGCGCGTCCCGGTATGGGTAAAACGAGTATGGCGCTGAACCTTGCGCTGAATGTCGCGCGCTCAAGCGGGCAGGCCGTGGCCGTGTTCTCGCTCGAAATGTCGCGCGAGCAGCTCGTGACGCGTATCTTATCGAATCAGGCGACGGTCGAGAACCAGCGTCTCGTGACGGGCAACCTGCGTGAGCAGGACTGGGTCAACATCGCAAACGCTGCATCTGTCCTCTCGGGGCTTGACATTCTCATTGACGACAATCCGCTGCTCACCGTTGCGGACATGAACGCCAAGTGCCGCCGTATCGACAATTTAGGTTTGGTAGTCATCGACTACTTGCAATTGATGGCGTCCTCCGGCACGAAGGGCTACAGCGGCGAGAGCCGCCAGCAGGTGGTCAGCGATATTTCCCGTATGCTCAAGATCATGGCAAAGGAGCTTCAGGTTCCCGTGCTGTGTCTTTCCCAGCTCTCGCGTGCGAACGAAAAGCGCGAGGATAAGCGCCCCATGCTCTCCGACCTTCGTGAATCGGGCGCCATCGAGCAGGACGCGGATATCGTCATGTTCCTGTACCGCGACGATTATTACAACGAGGACTCGGAAAAGCGCAATATCGCCGAGTGCATCATCGCCAAGAACCGCCACGGCGAAACCGGCAAGGTCGAGCTCGCCTGGTCGCCGCAGTATACGACGTTCTCGTCGCTCGACTACCGGCATGAAGAGGACTGAGCTGCCGCGCGCGGAAGCACTCTGCGCGCGCTATCTCGACAAGAACCGGCCCGTGCTCGCCGCCGTGTCCGGTGGTTTGGACTCGATGTGTTTACTGCATTTTCTGCGCGGGGAGGGGTATGACGTCTCCTGTGCGCACTTCAACCACCAGCTTCGCGGCGAAGAGGCTGCGCGTGACGAAGACTTCGTCCGCGCGTGGTGCGAAAAAGAGGGCATTCCTTTCTATCTGGGCACCGGTGACGTGCGTGCCCACGCGCGCGCAACCGGCAAATCGGAAGAGGAAGCTGCGCGCGACCTGCGCTACGCCTTTCTCCGTGAAACAGCGCAAATGCTCGGCGCCCAGATCGCGCTGGCACACCATGCGGACGACAACGCGGAAACGGTGCTCTTAAACTTCGTCCGCGGGACGGATCTGCGCGGCCTGTGTGGTATGCGGCCCAAGCAGGGCGACATTGTCCGCCCGTTTTTAGAGCAGACGCGAGAAGAGCTCGTCACCTATGCGCGCGCTCACAACATCCCGCATGTCGAGGATCACACGAACGCGGACCCGAACGCCGCCGCACGGAACTACCTGCGGCTTGAAATTCTGCCGCGGCTCAGGGAGCTCAATCCCCGCGCGCCTCAGCATATCGCCACAACGGCGCGTTCATTGACTGCGCTCGACGATGCGCTTGAGCAGGCGGCGGAAGCCGCACTTTCCCATGCAAAAGCGCAGGACGGCGGTATTTCGCTGTCGCTGGACTGCTTTCTTGCCGCCGATGAAGTCGTGCAGCCACGTATCCTGCTGCACTTGGCCGACGCGCTCGGCCTCGGGCGCAAGGACATCGGGCGCAAGCAGCTCGACGCGATCTGCGCCCTTGCACAGAGAGGCGGCAGCGCCGAGCGGCGCTATACGCTGCCGCAGAGCGCGACTGTCCGCATCGCGGACGGCGCGCTGACGATGGCGTTCTCCCCCGCCGCGCTGCCAAAGGCGGCGCTTGTGGAAAACGTTCCCCTCCCATGGGGCAATTTCGAGCTGACGCTGCTGCATAAGCCCGACGGCGAGGGCATTTCGCTCCGCGTGCCGGAAGACGGTGAGATCATCACCGTCGCCCCGTGCGACCTGAACGCGCGCTTAATGCTTCAAGGCGCGAACGGCGCGCGCAGCGTCAAGCGGCTGTGCGTCGACCGAAAACTCTCCCTCACCGAGCGCGACGCGCTCCCCGCCCTTTATGTGGGCGGCCGGCTTGCCGCCGTGTGGCGGCTGGGGACGGACGTTACTTTCCTGCCGAAAGGCGGGAACATGGCGTGCTTCGTGCGCGTCGTCCCCCGATAACGCCAATTTGTGCGACCTGCGGCGGAACGCCGCATCAGATACAACAAATACGAATAAAAAGAAAGTGGAGAAAAAAGCTATGGCTAAGAGCAATATGGATCAGGACATCCTGAAGGTACTGTATTCCGAGGAGCAGCTCAAAACGCGCGTGCAGGAGATGGGCGACGAGCTCTACGAGCGCCTCAAGGGCAAAAATCCCCTGTTTCTCGGCGTGCTGAAGGGCTCCTTCATCTTCATGGCCGACATCGTGCGCGCCTGCCAGCTCAAGAGCGACATTGAATTCATCGCCGTCTCGTCCTATCAGAACGCGACGACCTCGTCCGGCGTCGTGCAGATCACGCGCGATCTCCAGCAGGACATCACGGGCCGCGATATCGTCGTCATCGAGGACATTCTCGACTCCGGCAACACGCTCTACTTCCTCAAGAATTACTTTATGACCAAGGGCGCTTCCAGCGTGACCGTCGTGACGCTGCTCGACAAGCCCGCCCGCCGCACCAAGCCCATCGCCGCCGACCTCGCAGGCTTCGAAGTGCCCGACGAATTCGTCGTCGGCTACGGCCTCGACTACGCCCAGAAGTACCGCAATATGCCGTACATCGGCGTGCTCAAGCCCGAGGTTTATTCTGAAAATTGATCTTTCTGGCTCCTCAAAAAGCCTCGCAGAGTTTCGTGCCGCGCACGGCACGAAATCAATTCAAATCTGTTTTCTGCCGCGACATGTGCGTGGCAGAAAACACCTTGCGCGGAGTGTTGTGTCGAATTGTTCGCTTTCAGCGGACAACCGAGGCACAAAACGCAGCGAATCTTTCTCAAAAAAAGAGGCCTTGCCTCTTTTTTTGAATCAGCAAGGAGGAACACCCATTGACTCAACAGACCAAGCGTCCCAATCTTTTGCCGTATCTGCTGGTGCTGCTGGTGCTCGTCGGCGTCTACGGCTTTATGAACAAGCCGGTGGAGGCCGAACCGTCGTATGCCGAGGTACGCGAGCTGTTCGAATCCGAGCAGGTCTCGGCCTTCACGGTGACGGACACCACGCTGCGCATGAAGCTGCGCGAGCCCATCGACGGCAAAACGGACCTCAAAAAGGACCTTTTCAGCGTGACGCTCTTCTATGACGACTTAGGCGAGCTCATCGAGCAGCAGAAGGCCGACGGCATCATCGAGGACTACGACTTCACCGCCGACCACTCGATCAACTATGTTGCGATGTTCGCGCCTTATATTTTAGCGGTGCTCGGCATCTTCGCCATCTGGTACTTCCTCTCCCTCCGCTCCGCGGGCGGAAGCGGCGGCGACCGCATGGCGAAGTTCGGCACGGCATCGTTCAAGACCGGCGGAGACAACAAGCGCCCCACGACGTTCTCTGACGTCGCCGGTGCGGATGAGGAAAAAGAGGAATTGCAGGAGATCGTCGACTTTTTGAAAGCGCCGGGCAAGTTCATCGACCTCGGCGCGCGCATCCCCAAGGGCGTGCTGCTCGTCGGCCCTCCGGGCACGGGTAAAACGCTGCTGGCCCGCGCCGTCGCGGGCGAGGCGGGCGTGCAGTTTTTGTCGATCTCCGGCTCTGACTTTGTCGAGATGTATGTCGGCGTCGGCGCGAGCCGCGTGCGCGACCTCTTCGAACAGGCGAAGAAAGTCGCCCCCGCGATCATCTTCATCGACGAGATCGACGCCGTGGGCCGTCAGCGCGGCACGGGCCTCGGCGGTGGCCACGACGAGCGCGAGCAGACGCTCAACCAGCTGCTCGTCGAAATGGACGGCTTCGGTACGAATCAGGGCGTCGTCGTCATGGCGGCGACGAACCGCGCCGACATTCTCGACCCCGCGCTGCTGCGCCCGGGCCGCTTCGACCGTCAGGTCTACGTGGGGCTTCCCGACATCCGCGGCCGCGAGGAGATCCTGAAGATCCATGTCAAGAATAAGCCCCTTGCCGAGGATGTGGACCTCTCCACCGTCGCCAAGGGAACGCCCGGCTTCACGGGCGCGGACCTCGAGAACCTCTCGAACGAGGCGGCGCTGCTCGCCGCGCGCCGCGGCAGCAAGCTCATCACGATGTCCGACTTCTCCGAGGCGGAGATCAAGGTCATCGCAGGTCCCGAGAAGAAGAGCCGCGTCGTCAGCGAGCACGAGCGCAAGCTGACCGCCTATCACGAGGCCGGTCACGCCATCGTGATGCACGCGCTGCCGACGCACGACCCCGTGCACCAGATCACGATCGTTCCGCGCGGCGGCGCGGGCGGCATGACGATCTCGCTGCCCACGGAGGACCGCTCGTACCAGTCCAAGCGCTATATGGAAGAGCAGATCGTCTCGCTGCTCGGAGGACGCGTGGCGGAAAAGCTGATGCTCGGCGACATTTCGACCGGCGCGTCGAACGACATCCAGCGCGCCTCGCAGATCGCGCGCAAGATGGTCTCGGTGTACGGCATGAGCGACAGGCTCGGCTCGATCTCGTTTGAATCCGGCCACGATGAAATTTTCATCGGCCGCTCGATGGCGCAGGCCAAGCCGTATTCCGAGCAGGTCGCCGCACAGATCGACGAGGAGGTCAAGTCCATCGTCGACGCGGCCTACGAGCGCTGCGAGGACATCCTCTCGCGCGATCAGAAGCACCTCATCGCCGTGGCGGAATTCCTGCTTGCGCACGAGACGATGAGCGCTGAGGAATTCGAGGCCGTCTTCACCGACGAAGCCGCCGGCCATGACAAAATCTAATCCTGCTATGAATAAAATATCTCATCAGCAAGCCGCTGGTGAGATATTTTTTCACATTTTCGCAAGAATTCCTGCATTTTCAGTGCTTCTCCCCTTGCCAATTCGGTTTCTTCTGCTATAATGGGGCATTAGTCATTCCATTTACATGAAAGAAAAGAGAGAATCGAACATGAAAAAAAGCAGTAGTTTCAGCGGTTCGCTCGGCTTTGTGCTGGCTGCGGCGGGCAGCGCGGTGGGCGTCGGCAATATCTGGCGCTTCCCCTATCTCTGTGCCAAGGACGGCGGCGGACTGTTCCTGCTCGTCTATCTGGTGCTGG
>ERZ773104.1351-NODE-1351-length-32771-cov-6.818407_pt1 | contig 32771 bp, 24 predicted proteins | sample MGYA00511920_ERZ773104 | MGnify/ENA primary metagenome ERZ773104 (study PRJEB29015, sample SAMEA2737857) | human gut metagenome | biome: human gut; feature: human-associated habitat; material: faeces | place: China | collected 2012 ... | reverse complement strand
ACTGTAAATCTGCTGCTTATAGCTTCGGTGGTTCGAATCCACCTTCCCCCACCAATCCCGCACCAGTTTTGGTGCGGGATTTCTTTTGCTTTACGGGAAAAGGCTGGTTTTCTTGCTTCAAAAGTTGGCGCTTTTTCTGTCAAATTTACTTTGACCGTAACCGTGACCGTAACGCGAAAATTTTGCGGTCAGCAGGCGACGGCTACGTGCTTTGTACGGAACGAATAAATTCTGTCATCCGCTTGGCGCTTTCCTTCTTCATGCCTGGTGTAGCGTGGGCATAGGTGGACAGTGTAGAAAAGGCTGTAGGGGAATTAATATGCTCCCCACAGTGTAGTCTCGAATTTTTGTTCTTTCGAGTGTCTACTCTATGGGGAGCATATCACGCCAAACAGCTTTCCGGTTTTGCAATGCCGTCTCAAAATACGGTTGCATTGTCCTATTGGAAAACGCGCAATTTATTTCCGCATGAAGTCGATTGCCTTCTCCAGCACCGGGTCTCTGCCGGCAAGGATATCCTCCGGTGTCGATTCCATGGGGATATCCGGCCGGATGCCGCATCCTAGAAATTCCGTTCCGTCCAGCAGCCGGTAGCCTACGGAACAGATGCGGGCACCGCCGCCGCAGCGCAGGCGCAGGAGCATTGGTGTACCCGTAGTGCCGCAGGTCGGCGTTCCGATCACCGTTGCCCGGCGATTGCTGCGCAGCATCGCCAGGAAATCCTCAGCTGCGGAAACCGTTCTCCGTGAGGTCAATACGACGCAGGGCCCCGTGAAAAGGGCCTGCTGCCCTTCCCTGCCGAACCGGTCCTGATAGCTTTCCGTATATGTTCCCGCCATTTGTCTGCGGCTGGCCTCCACATCTTCCTGTGTATAAAGCCCCGCGGCAATTTCCCGTGCCTGCTCCTCGGGGGATTCCAGGATTATCTGGCTGGCAGAAGCCAGGTCCACGCCCCTGCCAATTCGGGTCCGCTTCCGGCAGCCGGAGAACTCTCCGGAAATCAGCAGCTCTGCCACCTGTGCCCCCAGCAGCGTCATGCCGCCTATGTTCTCCCGAATGTCCAGGATCAGCCCGGAAGGCATCTTTTTCTCCAATGCAGCACGAACCGTGGCTGCAAAATTCCCATGCATGAAGTCCGGAAGATTTACATAAAGAATATCATTTTCCAAATCCCGAATTTCAAATTTCCGCCTTTTTCCGACGGAATGCAGCTCTGTTTTTTCCGGCAACAATCGGAAAGGAAATATGCCCTTGGAGGTTTCCAATGTATGCACCTTTCCGGGCAGCAGCAGGGGAAGCAACCCATTCAATCGAGATTCCGGCAAAAATTTCCCCACACGGTAGCCATATCTTGCCGCCTCATCCAGAACATCCGAAAAGGGCCTGCCGTCTATTTTCTCCACAACCGCCCCCAAACGGTCTTCCTGCCCCGGCAGAGTGCCGTCTACAAAATAGGCGTTCCCGCAATATCGCAGCGAAAACGGCAGAAATCCGTTTTCCTTCAGGAATGCCCTGGGGAACTGATAGTCCGTATGTCCGTCTCCCAGAAGATTCATGAATTCCGCAAACAGCAGATGGGTCTGAGCGTCATCCGTCCCGGCAAGCCGGGGCAAAAAATCGTAAAACGCCTGATCCCAATCACATTTTACTTCTTCGAATCGTGAGAATATCTCCGCTGTCCGCCGCCACAGCAGCGCAAGGTCCGCAATTTTGTCATACAGTTCCATTTTCCGCGCCTCCTTTTCGATAATACCAGTATAAATGTTGCGCTTTTCCTTTTCAAGTCTTGAAAACAAGGCAGTTTTCTGCTATAATAGAAACACAAAAGAGGGACACAGGCCGCAGAAAGCTGCTGGCAAGTCCCTCTCTTTTCTTGTGTCTTTTGGAATGAGAAAAAAAGCTTGAAATTCCATATTCCCCATGATATAATCCTGCTGCCAAAGCAAATGGGCGAATTTCCCACCATTTCAGTGAAAGAATGTGCCGATTTTGGCCCAGCCCGGTTTCCGGGCCGGGCTTTTGTACAATATAAGGGAAAGGAATCTTCCTATGCAGAATAAATCCAAAAAGTCCGCCGTCAGGTCTCTGGCGGTCATGGTTCTTTTTCTGCTCATCGCCATCGGACTGGTGGTGGAGCTGCTTCATATTTATGTTCCAAATGTCTGGGCCGCCTTTTCCAGCGGGGATGAAAATGCCCTGCAGGCCTGCTTCGACGGGCAGAACACTGCATACAGCGCCGGGCTGCTGTGGCTATTGTCCTTCGTCCAGATCCTCTCCGTGGTTCTGCCCGCCATGCCCGTTCAGCTGGTGGCCGGGATCGTCCTGGGGCCCTGGCTGGGCTGCGCGGTCTGCCTGACCGCCTGCATGGCCGCTCATATAGCCGTCTTTTACGCCGCGACCCACGCCCAGACGTCCCTCGCCGCCCTGGAGGAGGCCTCCCCGAAGCTGAAAAAGGCCCGGGATGCTCTATCCGTCAAGCGGAACCGCACCTATTACACCACCATCCTTCTGCTGGCCCCGGGGCTGCCCAACGGCATCATCCCCTATGCCGCAGCCCACGCCGGGCTGCAGGGGCGGCGCTATTTCCTGGCGCTGCTGCTGGCCCTGCCCGTGCCCACCTTCGTCACCTGCCTTGCAGGCGATCTGCTGCTGTCCGGAGTCTGGTGGGTCGGCATTGCCATGCTGGCCGCGCTCTACATTCTTGTTGGCGTGCTCTTCCTCCGGCGGGATTCCCTGCCGGGCAAGATTCGGGGCCAGCTGCATAGGCAAAAGGCATCTCAGAACGGATAAAAAACCGCAGAGGTCACGTGCTCCTAAAGCATCGGCCTCTGCGGTCTTTCTCATCTCTGGGGATGTTCCTTCAAAAAGAACAGGAGCAGCGTCAGCGCCAGCAGGTCTGCCGAGCCGCCGGGAGAGAGATTTTTCTCAATGAAGCGCTTATCCAGCGATTCCAGGGTCTCCCGGCTGGGGAAGTTCTCCCGGTCCAGAATCTCCCGTACCTCGAGCGTGGCCTGCTGCATTCCATCAAAGCCGCCCCGGTGGATCATGTTGGTATCCGCCGTGTGGACGATCAGCTCCAGCAGCGCAGCGCAGCCCGCCTCGTTGATGTCCATGCCCATGCCAAGGGCTGTGTACAGGGCAGGCAGGCCCACCTCCCGCACCGCCGGGAAGCCCGCCTCTGCCTGGCCCCGAACGCCGGTAATGCCATGGAGTATATAGAGCTTCTGTCCGGCAGTCTTTGCCGTTTCCGGGGTGAGACCCCGATAGTCCTCGCTGACGATGCCCTTTGCCATAGCAGCGCATTCCTCCAGGACGCGGTCCGGATCTGCCCAGTTTTTCCTGTCCAGCCGTCCCAGCGCGCCGCAGAGGATGCCCATGGAGAAAATGGCCCCCTTGTGGGTATTGATACCGCCTGTGGCCCGGCGCATTTCCCCCTCCGCCAGCTTTCCGGGCAGGCGCAGCGCCCGGAGGGTCTCTGTCGGCGTGCCCCCCTGCCGCCCGATGCGGACGCACTGGGCAAAATAGGGCTGCAGGGCAGCGGCGCTGGCCTGGAAGGTAAAGAAATCCATATCGCGGTGGCTGCCGCTGTTCTCCCGGTCCACCAGGCCCGGCTTGGGGGTAATCGCCACCTCATACAGCAGGGCCTGGCAGGCATACCGGGCCGCCTCCCGACTGTCCGCCTCGTCCACAGCCTCCCGCAGGATTTCCCGGGTCTTTGCCTGGAGCTCTTCTACGCTGTGCTTCCGGCTCCGGGCGCAGACCTGGGCGCTCTCCCCGCAGAGCAGGCACTTCCGCCCGGGCAGGCCCAGCTCCTGCCGCTCCACCTTGCTGCCGTCCGGCCGCAGCACATCCATATCGAACAACCGCCCGATGGGCGCATGATCCTCCAGCTCCGCCGTAATGGCCTTGACGGCCAGAGGCTCGGCATCCACCAGCAGAATACACTCGTTGCCCGTCTTCTCCCGGACCTCTTCAAAATCGGAAACCGCAACGCCCGCAACGTCCAGCTGCCCCAACAGCAGCCGCTTCCCGAGGTCATAGCCGCTGCCGATCAGGGGGCTGTTTTTGATGGGGCCTGCAATGTTCATCGTGAAGCAGATCACCGTCCGCCCGCGTTTCAGCAGCTCCCGCTGCCGCCAAGCCCGCTTCTCCCGGGCCTCCAGCATTTCCGTCAAAGATACTTCCATGGTTTCCTCCTACATTTGTGCTTACGCAAGCATACTACACATCATACACGGTTTTCTTCCATTTGTGAAGTTGTTTTTGCACCGGCGAACATTTTCCACGAAAACACCCCCTGCGGTTGACCGGACCGCAGGGGGTGTTTCCAGAGAAAAGAGAGGTAAGAAAAAAATTTCACTTTCGCTTCCGTCTCCGGAAGCTACCTTGCACTTGCATGGTTATTATAACGCATTTCCCCAGAAATGCAAGCTTTATTTTGTTAAATATATATTAACCGTGTCAAATTATTCCTTTTATAATTGTGCATATTGTATAGTTGTAAACATTTTATGTCCGTCCCTTGACTTTTGGCGGAATTGGAGTATAGTATAGGCAAATAAAAATTAGCACTCGTATTTAGAGAGTGCTAAACCATGAAAGAAGGATGGCTATGAATTTTCAGAACTATACGCAAAAGTCCATGGAGGCTGTCCAGAACGCCAAAAACCTTGCAATTCAAAACAGCAATCAGCAAATGGAGCAGATCCATCTGCTGGTGGCTCTGCTGCAGCAGGACGGAGGGCTTGTGCCCCAGTTGCTGAAGAAGATGGATGTGACGGTGGAGAGTCTGGAAGCCGCCGCGAAAACGGAGCTGGGCAAAGTCCCCTCCGTCACCGGCAGCCGGGAAGCTGACCGGTTCTATATCAGCGCCGACATGGATGCCGCCTTTACTGCCGCCGAGGCAGAGGCCAGCACCATGAAGGACGAATTCGTCTCCGTGGAGCATCTGTTCCTGGGTCTGCTGGAAACCGCCCAGGGCGGCGTGAAGCGGATCTTCTCCGACTACCGCATTACCAAGGAGGCCGCGCTCAAGGCCCTGCAATCCGTCCGGGGCAACCAGCGGGTCACCTCCGACAGCCCCGAGGGCACCTATGATGCTCTGGAAAAATACGGCACGGACCTGGTCAAGAAGGCCAAGGAGCAGAAAATGGACCCGGTTATCGGTCGTGACGAAGAGATTCGGAATGTGATTCGAATTCTCTCCCGGAAAACCAAGAATAACCCCGTCCTCATCGGCGAGCCCGGCGTGGGCAAAACCGCCATTGTGGAGGGGCTGGCCCAGCGAATTGTGAAGAAGGAGGTCCCCTCCTCTTTGCAGGACAAGACCATTTTCTCCCTGGATATGGGTGCCCTGGTGGCCGGTGCCAAGTACCGGGGCGAATTTGAGGAGCGGTTAAAGGCCGTTCTGAACGAGGTCAAGCAGTCCGAGGGCAGAATTCTGCTGTTTATCGATGAGCTGCACACCATTGTGGGCGCCGGCAAGACCGAGGGCAGCATGGATGCCGGCAACCTCTTGAAGCCTATGCTGGCCCGGGGCGAGCTGCACTGCATCGGCGCAACGACCCTGGACGAATACCGGCAGTATATTGAAAAAGATCCCGCTCTGGAGCGCCGTTTCCAGCCCGTCATGGTCAATGAGCCCACGGTGGAGGACACCATCGCCATTCTCCGTGGCCTGAAGGAGCGCTATGAGAACTTCCACGGCGTGAAGATCACAGACCCCGCCATTATCGCCGCCGCTACCCTTTCCCACCGGTATATCACCGACCGGTTCCTGCCGGACAAGGCCATCGACCTGATCGATGAGGCCTGTGCCCAGCTGCGGACCGAGCAGGACTCCATGCCCACGGAGCTGGACAGCGTGAACCGCCACATCATCCAGCTGCAAATTGAGGAGGAGTCCCTGAAGAAGGAAGAGGACGAGCTGTCCAAGAGCCGCCTGGCCCAGCTTCGCAAGGAGCTGGCCGAGGAGCAGGAAAGCTTCAACGCCAAGAAGGCCCAGTGGGAAAACGAAAAGAATTCCCTGGAAAAGGTTCAGAATATCCGTAAGGACATTGAGGACCTGCACCGCCAGATCGAATCTGCCGAGCAGAGCTACGACCTGGGCAAGGCCGCAGAGCTGAAATACGGACGTCTGCCCCAGCTGCAAAAGGAGCTGGAAGAGCAGGAGCGCCGGAACCAGTCTGAAGGCGACAGTGCTCTGCTGCACGAGAAGGTCACCGACGAGGAAATCGCCAAGATCGTGGAGCGCTGGACGGGCATTCCCGTCAGCCGTCTGGTCCAGGGGGAGCGGGAGAAGCTGCTGAACCTGGAAAGCATCCTCCACAAGCGTGTGGTTGGCCAGGACGAGGCCGTCAAGGCCGTGACCGAGGCCATCCAGCGCAGCCGTGCAGGCATCCAGGACCCCAACCGGCCCATCGGTTCCTTCCTGTTCCTGGGCCCCACAGGCGTGGGCAAGACGGAGCTGGCCAAGACACTGGCTGAAGCCCTGTTTGACGACGAGAACAACCTGGTGCGGATCGATATGTCCGAATACATGGAGAAATTCTCCGTCAGCCGTCTGATCGGCGCGCCTCCCGGATACGTGGGCTACGAGGAAGGCGGCCAGCTGACCGAGGCCGTCCGCAGGAAGCCCTACAGCGTGGTGCTGTTCGACGAGGTGGAGAAGGCCCATCCCGATGTATTCAACATCCTGCTGCAGGTGCTGGACGACGGCCGGATCACCGATTCCCAGGGCCGCACCGTGGACTTCAAGAACACCATTCTGATCCTGACCTCCAACCTGGGCTCTCAGGAGCTGCTGGGCGGCATCCGGGACGACGGCGAAATTGACCCCGCCGCCAAGGAGCGGGTCATGATGCTGCTGCGCCAGAGCTTCCGCCCCGAGTTCCTGAACCGTCTGGACGAGATCGTCTTCTACAAGCCCCTGACCAAGGACAACATCACCAAGATCATCGACCTGCAGATCGACAAGCTGAACGAGCGTCTTGCCGAGCAGCAGATCACCTGCCGCCTGACAGATGCAGCCAAGCAGCACATTGTGGACGAAGCCTACGACCCCGAGTTCGGTGCCCGTCCTCTGCGCCGCTATGTGCAGCACACCGTAGAGACCATGCTCAGCCGCAAGATTCTGGAAGGCCGCATCACCACCGGCTCCACCGTCACCGTGGACTGCCGGGATGGCGAACTGGTGCTGGCATAACCGCATAAACACTTTGACCCCGCCGCAAGTTTTCCCTGCGGCGGGCAATGACCCCGGTCTTGGTTTCGATTCTCCTTCCGATTTTGTTCCCGGCAAAAACAGATACGCCCTGCCGCGTCTCCCTTTTGAGCAGACGCGGCAGGGCGTATGTTATTTTGGTTTACAGCTCCACGTCCATCTTGGCGATGACGGCAGCGCAGCGGGGGCACAGGCCCTCGGCGTTGGCGTTTACGGAGTGCATCCAGCAGCGGGGGCACTTGGTGCCCTTGGCCTCGGATACGCCCACGGTGAGCTGGGGGAAGTTCACACCGGCGGCAACCTCGGCGCCCTCCTCGGGGGCAGTCCAGGTGCAATCGGAGACGATGCAGATCTCAGCCAGGTTGAGCCCGGCGCAGGCCTTCTTCAGGTCCTCATCAGCGGTCTGCAGGGTCACATGGGCCTCCAGCGCCTTGCCGATGCGCTTGTCGGCACGGGCCTTCTCCAGCACGCCGTTCACGTCCTGGCGGAGCTTCATGACGGTATCCCAGCGGGCCATAGCGGCATCGTCCAGGGCATAGGCATCAAAGTTCTCAGGCATCTGATTGAGCAGCACATTCCGGCCGTCGTCGCAGGCGCGGTGGGGCATGGACTGCCAGATCTCGTCGCAGGTGAAGGCCAGGATGGGGGCAAAGACCTTTGCCATGGCATCCAGGATCAGGAACAGGGCAGTCTGGGCGGAACGGCGGCGCAGGCCGTTCTTCTCTTCACAGTACAGCCGGTCCTTCAGAATATCCAGGTAGAAGCTGGACAGCTCCACCACGCAGAAATCATTGATGGCATGGGAGACCATGTGGAACTCATACACATTGTAGGCTCTCCGGCATTCCTTCACCAGAGCGTTCAGCTTGGTCAGTGCCCACTTGTCCAGCTCCTCCATATCCTCGGGGGCCACCAGATCATCGGGATCAAACTCGTTCAGGTTGCCCAGGCAGTACCGGGCAGTGTTGCGGAATTTCAGATAGTTCTGGGCGATCTGCTTGAAGATCTCCTTGGAGCAGCGCACATCCGCATGGTAGTCAGAGGAGGCGGCCCACAGGCGGACGATGTCCGCACCGAACTCCTTGATCAGGTCCGCAGGGTCAACGCCGTTGCCCAAACTTTTGTGCATGGCCCGGCCCTGGCCGTCCACGGTCCAGCCGTGGGTCAGCACCTGCTTAAAGGGCGCGCCCTGGTCCAGAGCGCCGACGGAGGTCAGCAGAGAGGACTGGAACCAGCCGCGATACTGGTCGGCGCCCTCCAGATACACATCGGCAGGCCACTGCTCGGGGTGCCGGTGCATCAGAGAGGCATAGTGGGTGGAGCCGGAGTCGAACCAGCAGTCCAGGGTGTCCTTCTCCTTGGTGAAGTCCTTGCCGCCGCAGTGGGGGCAGGTAAAGCCCTCGGGGGCCAGCTCCATGGCGTCCTTCTCGAACCAGATATTGGAGCCATACTCGTCAAAGAGCTTAGAAAGCTTCTCGATGGATTCCGGGGTGGACACGGGCTTGCCGCAGCTCTTGCAGTAGAACACGGGGATGGGCAGGCCCCAGCGGCGCTGACGGGAGATGCACCAGTCGGCGCGCTCGCGGATCATGCTGGTCATGCGGTCCTGGCCCCAGGCGGGGTACCACTGGACATTTTCAATGGCCTTGATGGCCTGGTCCTTGAAGGATTCCACAGAGCAGAACCACTGAGGGGTGGCCCGGAAGATGACGGGCTTCTTGCAGCGGTCGTGATGGGGATAGGAGTGGACGATCTCCTCGGAGGCAAACAGGGCGCCGGAGGCGCGCATATCCTCCAGGATGACGGGGTTACTTTCCTCGGTCTTCATACCGGCATACTTACCTGCATAGTCGGTGTGGCGGCCGTAGTCATCCACGGGCACCACCAGCTCCATACCGTAGCGCATGCAGGTCTGGTAGTCGTCGGCACCGAAACCGGGGGCGGTGTGGACACAGCCCGTACCGGAATCCATGGTGACGTACTCAGCGTTCACCAGGCGGGAGGTCTTGTCCATGAAGGGATGCTGGGCCAGCATATTCTCAAAGAAGGAGCCGGGATAGCTTGCCAGGACCTCATAGTTTTCAAAGCCGCCGATGTGCATGACCTTGTCCATCAGGGCCTCGGCCATGATGTAGGTCTCGCCATTGTCCGCCTTCACCAGCACATAGCTGTCTCTGGGGTGCAGGCAGATGGCCAGGTTGCCGGGCAGCGTCCAGATGGTGGTGGTCCAGATCACGAAGTAGGTCTTGGACAGGTCGAACTGGGAGAGCTTACCCAGATCGTCCTTCATGGGGAACTTGACATACACGGTGGTGCAGGGGTCATCCTTGTACTCGATATCGGCCTCGGCCACGGCGGTGACGCAGTAGGGGCACCAGGTGACGGGCTTCAGGCCCTTGTAGATATAGCCCTTGTCAAACATCCGGCCGAAGATCTTGACCTCCTGGGCCTCAAAATGCTTGTCCATGGTGCGGTAGGGATGCTCCCAGTCCCCCACAACGCCCAGGCGCTTGAAGCCGCCCATCTGCTTCTGAATAAAGTCCTCAGCAAACTCGGCACAGGCCTTCCGGAACTCGGGCACGGACATATCCTTATTGAGCTTCTTCTTGGAGGTCTCGATGGCCCGCTCGATGGGCAGACCGTGGTTGTCCCAGCCGGGGACATAGGGGGTGTAGCAGCCCATCATGGCATGGCTGCGGACGATGAAGTCCTTCAGCGTCTTATTCAGGGCGTGGCCCATGTGGATATAACCGTTGGAGAAGGGAGGGCCGTCGTGCAGGACGAAGCGGGGAAGGTCCTGATTTTTCTTCAGCATTTCGTTGTACAGGTCCAGATTCTGCCAGTGCTCCAGCATTCCCGGCTCCCGTGCAGGCAGACCGGCCTTCATAGGGAAGTCGGTCTTCGGGGTGATGATCGTATTTTTGTAGTCCATTGGAATAACCTCCGTCGATTGTTCTATTGAGCGTTTATTGAATTGATTTGCGTATTACAGAATACGGTATGAGTTGACAGTTTACAGTTGACAGTTGACAGTTTTTAGATTTTACAGAACAGCTTTCGTTGTATCCAACTGTCAACTGTTCACTGTCAACTGTCAACTAAAAAAGCCTTTGTCTCCCATAATAAGAGACAAAGGCATAATTTCCTCTGCGGTACCACTCTCGTTCCGCGCTTTGCGCGGCACTCGTCTGCGCGGTATCGGGCGCACCCGGTGCGGTCTACTTCCCTTTTGGGGTTCGGCGCACTGCTCCGAGGGGATAAGCATCCGGGCTTCCTTTGCTGCCTTGCACCTTCCGGCAGCTCTCTGAAAAGGATCGTCCCAAGCTCCTGTCCTCGTCCTGGCATTGCATATTGGGAAAAAATTATTTGTGGGTGGGGTCGTAGTTCCGGCCAAACTGCAGGTTCAGGTTGGCAAAGCGGCTTGTGGTGGTATCGGTCGTGGGATGCTTGGGCTCTGCCTTGGGAGCAGTGTCCTCAGTGGAGCCCACCAGGGCCTCCACATTGTGGGCGATCTCATCGGCCACGCTGCCGCTGTCATAGTGCATGGCGTCAGCCACAGCTGCAGCAGGTTCCGCAGGCGCAGCAGGGGCTGCGGGTGCGACGGGAGCAGCGGGCTTTGCAGCGGGGGCTGCGGCCTTAATGCGCTCCAGAGCCTGAATGCAGGCGCGCATCTGCTCCTGAATTTCGGCAATTTTGGCGTTGGCGGCCAGACGGGCCTCCTCCACCCGGGCGTTCTCTGCTGCGATCAGCGCCTCGGCATTGCTGCCCGCTGCGGCAGGGGCAGCGGGGACGGCGGAAGCGGTGATGGCCTGTGCCTTGGCAGTGGCCTCCTTCAGCATCCGGTCGCACTTGGCCTTGGTCTCCAGAAGCATCTTGTCGGCAGCCGCCTTGGCGTCGCCGGAGGCAGTCTTGGCCTCCACGCCGCTCTTGCGGTACTCTTCCAGCTTGCTGGCCAGGACACGCATCTTGCTCTTGAGCAGTGCATTTTCCTTATACAGCGTAACATAATCCTCGGTCAGGGGCTCCAGGAATTCATCCACCTGCTGCATATTGTAGCCGCCGAAGGATGCCTTGGAAAAAGACACCTGATCGATTTGCTGCGGAGTGATCATATCTATCTTCTCCTTCCTATGATCTGTAAATAAAAGTAGTCGGATATCCGCTTGCGTAAAAGCAACCGTTTCCCCAGGCAGTGCCCCACGATCCAATCAGCGCAGCCGACGGAAAAGCTCCATTGGCCGCCCCAGGCGAATTGCGCGGTGCTGCCTTATATTAGATGTAATTTTCAACCTCTGCCTGCAGGGTCTCCAGATCGCCGGAGATCTCCATATTGTGGGGGCAGAAGAGATAGGCGGACTGGGCGATCTTCTTCACATCGCCATCCAGTGCGTAAACGCAGCCGGACAGGAAATCCACCACACGGCGGGCCATGGCCTTGTCCACATTCTCCATGTTGACGATCACTGCCTTGTGGTCCCGCAGATCGTCGGCGGCCTTGGAGGTGTCGTTGAAGCTGCCCGGGCGGAACAGCACAACCTCCTGCTTATTGGCAGAGGAGCCGGTGTGCAGCACGGGGCCATTGAAGCCGGAGCTGCTGCCCAGAGCGCCGGAACCGGACGCAGAAATGGAGCCGAAACCAAAATCGCTGTCCTCTTCCTCCTCCGGCTCATCCTCTACCGGGGCTGCAGCGCGGGGGCGGCGGGCAGGGGCACTGCGGCGGGCAGGTCTTTCCTCTTCTTCCTCGTATTCGTCCTCAGTATCCTCTTCGTCTTCGTCGTAATCATCGTAATCGTCGTCGGAATAGGGAGCGGCAAACTTTTTCACGTTGTCCCAAAGGCTCATTTCTGTTTTTCCTCCTGTATCTTTACATCTTCTGATGAGCAGTGGTGTAATCTCTTGCACCGAAAATGGCGGTGCCTATGCGAACCATGGTGCTGCCCGCGGCGACGGCATCCGCGAAGTCGCCGGACATTCCCATAGATAAACAGTCTACCGAAACATTATCGTTCTTTTTTGCCCGTATGTCAACATATATTTGCCGCATTTTAAGAAAAAATTTTAAATTATCGCCGGGATTCCGGGAAATTGGGGGAATTGCCATAAGTCCCCGGAGCCGGATGTTGGAAAAACTGTCAATTCTGTCCACAAGCGGAAGAATATCCTCCTCCGCAAATCCGGACTTTGCAGTCTCCTCGCCGATGTTGACCTCCAAAAGGATGTCCTGGCAAAGGCCCTGCTTCTGGGCTTCCCGGGAAATCGCGGCAAGCAGATGCTCGCTGTCAACGCTCTGGATCAGGTCCACCTTTCCCACCACCTGCTTCACCTTATTGGTCTGCAAATGGCCGATGAAATGGACCTGAGCCCCTGCATAGGCATTGTCTGCCAGCTTGGCCGTAAGCTCCTGCACCCGGTTTTCCCCGCAGATGCGGACACCGGCCGCAATGGCCCGGCGCACCGCCTGGGCATCATTCATCTTGGTAGCTGCGCAGAGGGTAACCTCCCCCGGTTCCCGCCCGGCTGCCCGGGCAGCGGCGGCGATTTCTTCCAAAACTTTTTCCACATTTTCTTCAATCGACATAGGCGTTTTCCTTTCTGTATACGGCAAAAGGCGGCGGAATCGCTCCGCCGCCTGATTTCCGGGACGGTAGGGGACGCGCCTTACAGACTGGGCGCAGCCGCCTTCAGAGGCCGGATAGGCGCAAGGGTGGAAATGGCATGCTTGTAAATCATCTGCTGCTTCCCGTCAGTCACAAGGACGACCACGAAGCTGTCAAATCCCGTAATGATCCCCCGGAGCTGGAAGCCATTCATCAAAAACAGCGTCACGGGAACCTTGTCCCGGCGGACCTCCTTGAGAATGGCGTCCTGCAAATTCATGGTTTCGTTCATATGTATACCCGCTTTCTTGTTCATTTTTGGAGTACGCATATGCTAGCACGATTCACTTGTCGATTTCCCGCAGAAGCTGTCGGGCGGAAAGGAAAATATCCTCTCCGGTTGTGTTCTCTCCCCGGATAAGCCAGTGCATGGCCCTGTTCCGGCGGAACCAGGTCAGCTGCCGCTTGGCGTATCGCCGGGAGGACTGGCGCACCTGGTCGGCGGCGGCTTCCAGAGGCTCCCTGCCTGCCAGGGCATCCACAAATTCCTTATAGCCAATGGCCTGCATGGCCGTGGCCTTCTCGGGAACACCGGAATCCAGCAGCCCCCGAATCTCCTCCAGCAGGCCCGTTTCCAGCATTTTCGTCACCCGCAGATCGATGCGGTCATAGAGCTGCTGCCGATCTTCAAAATCCAGGCCCAGCCATACAGGGGTGAACCGGGGCGGGATGGCCTGGGTACGGCGATTGTGCTCCGTGATGGTCTCTCCGGTTTCCAGATAGACCTCCAGCGCACGCAGAAGCCGCTTCCGGTCGTGGATTCGCTCCGCCGCCTCCGGGTCGACGGAGTGCAGCCAGGCGGCCATGGCCTCCAGCCCCTCCGCATCCGCCTGGGCCTCCAGGCGCTGCCGGACACCGGTGGAGGGAAACGGCGCAAAGTCGTTGCCCCGGATGAGCGAATCCATATACAGCCCCGTGCCGCCCGCAATAATGGCGGTCTTCCCCCGGGCGACAATGTCCTCCACAATGGGCAAAGCCTGGGCGCAGTAGCGGCTGACGGAATAGTCCTCCTCCGGGGAGGCCACATCGATCATGTGGTGGGGAATGCCCTGCATCTCCGCTTCCGTGGGCTTGGCCGTGCCGATATCCATGCGGCGATAGACCTGCATGGAGTCACAGGAGACCACCTCGCCATCCAATTCCTTGGCCAGCTCCACCGCCAGGGCGGTCTTTCCGGAGGCCGTCGGCCCCGCAAGGCAAATAATTGGGTTCATGGGCTTCGCTCCTTTACGTCCTCTTAAACTGCCGCTCCAGATTCTTTTTGCTCAGAGACACGCAGATGGGTCTGCCGTGGGGGCAGTATTTCAGGCTCTCATCGGACATGACAGCCTTGGCCACTGCCAGAAGCTCTTTTTCGTCATTGACCCACCCGGCCTTGATGGCGGCCTTGCAGGCCACGGTGTGGAGCATTTCATCCCGGACCGTGTCCGCCTCGGTCACCCGGCCCCGGAGCAGATCCTCTGCCAGGGTCTCCACGGTTTCGGCGGCGTCATCCGGGCTCAGGTCCATGGGAATCTGCCGCAGAAGCAGGGTATTCTCCCCGAACTCCTCCAGAGAAAAGCCCAGCTGCTCCATCATATCCGCGTGATTCACGATTTCAGCGGCAGCTTTCGGATTCAGGCGTACAGGAATGGGGGTCAGCAGAGTCTGGCCGACAATGGCCTCCTGATGGGCCTTCAGCTTGTTGAAAAGAATGCGCTCGTGGGCAGCGTGCTTATCGATGAGGAAGGCCTCGTCCCCTTGCTCCACCAGAATATAGGTCCGGTACAGCTCCCCCACCATGCGCCAGGGTGCCGCCGCAGGCATTTCCAGAGCCGTCTGCTCCGGCGCATAAGCCTGTTCCGGCTTCTTCCCGATCCTTTCCTCGGGCTGTGGCTTTTCCTCGGGCAGCGCAGGCAAGGGCTGCGCCGCTTTCGGCGGCACGGATACCGGCGCAGCCACCGGCGGGACCGGCGGTGCTGCCGGAGCTGCCGAGGGCAGGATCACCTGGGAGCGCAGCGCGGCTCTCTCCGGCAGCTTGGCCGCAGCCGCTCTGGCTGCGGCGGGATCGGGCTGCGGTGCGGACTGCACAGCCTTGGAGAAGGCCCGGTAGTCCTGGGCAGACATGGTGCGGAAGAAATCCTTTCCGGGCGCTGCCGCAGCCGTCTTTTCCGGCTGGGTCTCCGGGAAAAAGGTGGTATTTTTCGGAGAGAAATGGACCTGGGGCCGGTCCGGGGTCTTGTTCAGCGCCCCCAGCACCCCATAGTGCACGCAGTCAAAAACCGCTTTTTCATTGAGAAATTTCACTTCCGTCTTGGCCGGGTGGACATTCACATCCACTGCCGTCGGCGGCAGCTCCAGGCACAGCACACAGGTTGGGAATTTGCCCACCATAAGCTGATTCCGGTAGGCCTCCTCCAGGGCAGAGACCAGGAGCTTGGATTTCACAGGCCGGTGATTGACGAAAAAGGTCTGCAAATTCCGGCTGGGCCGGGCATCCGTGGGCTTGGACACAAAGCCGGTCACACGGTATTTTTCCCAGGTGCTGTCCACAGGGATCATGCTTCCAAAGTCCCGGCCATAGACGCAGTACACCGCCGCCCGGAGTCCGCCGTTGCCCGGGGTGGACAGAACGGTCTTGCCGTCCCGAATCAGGGAGATGGCAACCTCCGGATGGGCCAGAGCTTGCAGCTGCACCGCCCCCGTCACCCGGGAGCCCTCCACCGTATCGGCCTTCATGAATTTCATGCGGGCCGGGGTATTGTAAAACAGGTCCCGGATGATAATGGTGGTGCCGTCCGGGCAGCCGGCCTCGTTCTCCTCGGTCACCGCCCCGGCCTCCAGATGGAGGCTAACGCCGGTCAGGGAATCCGGGGTCTTGGTCAGCAGATCAATGCGGCTGACGGAGGAAATGGCCGCCAGAGCCTCTCCACGGAAGCCCATGGTGCCGATGGCATTCAGATCCTCGGCGCAGCGGAGCTTGGAGGTTGCGTGGCGCAGGAAGGCCGTGCGGGCATCCTCTGCGGTCATGCCGCAGCCGTTGTCCGTCACCCGCAGGAAGGTCATGCCCCCGTCCCGGATCTCCACGGTGACCTTGGTGGCCCCGGCGTCCACGGCGTTTTCCAGCAGCTCCTTGGCAACGGATGCCGGCCGCTCCACCACCTCACCGGCGGCGATCAGATTGGCAATATGGGGGGATAATTGGATGATTTTCGGCATAACGTTACCTCAAAAGGTTCAGGGAATACAGATTGATCAGACTGTGCATAACGATTGGGCCATAGATGCTGCCGCTTTTCGTATAGCACCAGCAAAGCCACGCACCGCCAGGCAGATACTGCACAAAGGCAAGCACCAGCTGCAAGGGGGTATAGGCTCCCACATAGGAGACAATATGCACCATGGAAAAGGCCACCATGGACACCAGATATGCCGCCCAGGGGGCCGTAGAATAGATATTGCGGAACACCAGTCCCCGATAGACGCATTCCTCCGCCACCGGGGCCAGAATGCCCGTGCCCAGCAGCATCAGGTAGTAGCTGCCCTGGGTCATAGAGGCGATGGAGGCATCGTTCCGGTTCACAAAACCGGGGTCAAGCTGCCGGATGGCCCAGTTCATAGCCAGTGTGCTGAGCCAGTAGGCCACCAGCGCCAGGACAATGGCCTGTCCAAAGAGAATGGGATGGGCCTTTACGTTTTTCCAGGAGCCGGAGAGAAACCGATGGTAAATCCAAAGGGTTGCCAGGAAATTGATGAGAAAAAAGGTGAAATTCACCTCGGCCAGAGACAGCGGCTTTTTCAGCAGGCCATTGAGGCCGGTCAGGATGCTCGGCAGAAGCAGCAGCTGAAAGCCAAACCAGCTGAAGCCCACGATGGTTTCATCCCGGCGAGGGATGGGAGATGAGAGGGATGTTTTTGCCATATTGATCGTTCCAATCTTTGGTTGTATGCAGATTGGGGGTTGCAGATGAATGAGTTGACAGTTGACAGTGTACAGTTGACAGTTATGGTGTCCCTTCGGGACAATTTTGAAATTATTAAATTTATTTCCGAAGGAAATGCCTTAACTGTCAACTGTCAATTGTCAACTGTCAACTCGTAGATAAACCCCAATTTGCGGAATTCACGCGTCCAGCATTTTCCGCAGCTGGTACAGCTGATTCATAGCCTCAATAGGCGTCAGCGTCTCCACCTGGATGGCTTTCAGGGCGTCGCGGACCCGATTGGCGGACAGATCAAGCAGGCTGACCTGGTCGTCTTCCTCCCGCTTGGGAGCGGGGGTGTACTGGGGGCCCTCCGCTTCCAGCTCTGCCAGGATCTCCCGGGCCCGGGTAATGACGCTGTTCGGCAGGCCCGCCAGCTTGGCGACCTCAATGCCGTAGCTGTCGTCCGTAGCTCCCGGGACGATTTTCCGCAGGAAAAGCATCTGGTCTCCCCGCTTCTTCACGGCGATATTGTAGTTTTTCACATTGGGCAGCTTGCTCTCCATGGTAGAAAGCTCGTGGTAGTGGGTGGCAAACAGGGTCTTTGCCCCCAGCTTTTTGGGGCTGGCGGCAAATTCCAGCACTGCCCGGGCAATGCTCATGCCGTCATAGGTAGAGGTGCCCCGGCCAATCTCATCCAGAATCAGCAGGCTCCTGGAAGTGGCATATTTCAGAATGGAGGCCACCTCGGACATCTCCACCATGAAGGTGGACTGGCCGGAGGCCAGGTCGTCGCTGGCGCCGATTCTTGTAAACACCCGGTCCACCAGACCGATTCGGGCGGCCCGGGCCGGGACAAAGGAGCCCATCTGGGCCATGAGCACGATCAGGGCCACCTGGCGCATATAGGTGGATTTGCCCGCCATATTGGGGCCTGTGATAATGGCAACCTGGTTGTCCTTCCCGCCGAGAGCGGTATCATTGGGCACGAACAGGGTATCCTTCAGCATGGCCTCTACCACAGGGTGCCGTCCGTCGGTGATGGAGATCTCCGGTCCCAGGCTGATTTCCGGGCGGCAGTAGCCCCGCTGCACCGCCACGGCGGCCAGGGAGCACAGCGTATCCGCCGCCGCCACCGCAGAGGCGGACTCCTGAACCCGGGCAGCCTGCCGGCCCAGCTCCTCCCGCAGGGAGGTAAAGATCTGATATTCCAGAGCCGTCAGCCGGTCCTTGGCGGTGAGCACCTGGTTTTCCAGCTCTTTCAGCTCCTGGGTGATGTAGCGCTCGCAGTTTGCAAGGGTCTGCTTGCGGATGTAATTTGCAGGCACCTGGTCCATAAAGGACTTGGAGACCTCAATATAGTAGCCGAACACCCGGTTAAAGCCCACTTTCAGGGTTCGGATGCCTGTCTTTTCCCGTTCACTGGCCTCAATGGCCGCAATGGTGCCGGAGCCGCCGTCCATGATGTCCCGGAGCCGGTCTGCATCGGCGTTGGCCCCCTTGCGGATGATGCCGCCCTCCCGGACGGTGAGCGGAGGATCGTCCACAATGGTTTTTTCAATTCCGTCTGCGCAGTCCGCCAGCGGGTCAATGGCCGCAGCAAGCCTTTGCAGCAGAGGGCTCCCCAGCTCTGCCAGAATTGCTTTCACCTGGGGCAACGCCCGGAGGCCCCGGGCAAAGGCCAGCAGGTCCCGGCAGTTGACGGTGCCGGTGACGATACGGGTCATGACCCGCTCCAGATCCGTCACATCCTTGAGGGCCTCTTCCAGCTCGCCCCGGGCGATGGGGCTCTCCACCAGGGCCTCCACGGCGGCGTGCCGCCGGGTGATCTCTGCCGGGTCAAGCAGGGGCTTTTCCAGCCAGGAGCGCAGCATCCGCCCGCCCATGGCCGTGTGGGTCTTGTCCAGCACCCACAGCAGGGTGCCCTTTTTCTCCTTGGAGCGCATGGTCTCCGTCAGCTCCAGGTTCCGCCGGGCATCCAGATCCAGCTCCATGAACCGGCCGGTGGTGTAGTATTGCAGCTCCCGGATGTGTTTCAGGTCATTTTTTTGCAGGGTCAGCAGAGTTTGCAGCAGAGCCCCGCTGGCGGTCAGGGCTGCGGAGAAGGAGGCAAGGCCCAGCTCCTCCGCAGAGCGGCCGAAATGGCTTTCCAGGCAGGTACAGGCCTTTTCAAAATCGAAGTCCTCTGCCTTGCCCTCGTCCACGCAGCAGCTCAGGCGGCGGAAGAGCACATCGGAGATGGCCTCATCCTCTACCCCCTGGCCAAAGCGCAGCACCTCGCTGGGGGTGAAGCGCCCCAATTCGGAAGCAACGGCTCTGGGGTCGGAGCAGGTGGTGACGAAGAACGCACCGGTAGACAGGTCGCAAAAGGCAAGGCCGAACTGGCCGCTCTGGCCGAAGACGCAGCCCATGTAGTTATTCTTGCGCTCCTCCAGCATGCAGCTCTCGGTGACGGTGCCGGGGGTGATGATGCGGGTAATGTCCCGCTCCACCAGTCCCTTGGCCAGGGCCGGGTCTTCCATCTGCTCACAGATGGCAACCTTATAGCCCTTCTGCACCAACCGCGCAATATAGGCATCCACGCTGTGGTAGGGCACGCCGCACATGGGCGTCTGCTCCTCCTTGGGCTTGCTGCGGTCCCGGCTGGTCAGCGTCAGGTCCAGCTCCCGGGCTGCCAGTTTGGCATCCTCGTTGAACATTTCATAGAAGTCACCCAGGCGGAAAAACAGAATGCAGTCCTTATTCCGGGCTTTCATTTCCTGATACTGCCGCTGCATAGGAGTCAGTTCTTCTTTTGCCATAATTACTTCCTTTTCTATATCTCAGTTTTTCTATGGCTCCCCTGAAAGGGGAGCTGGCTCGGCAAAGCCGAGACTGAGGGGTTCGGCTTCTTGGAATACCAGCTTCGATAGGTTTCATTCGCCTACGGCGAGGCTTGGCCTTTTGCCAAGCCGGGACCCCTCAGTCAGCTGCGCTGACAGCTCCCCTTTCAGGGGAGCCTAATTCTCCTGTTAAGCTCCAGGTTGTTGCACCGGTAATGCGCAGATTCTCATAGTTTCCGATCAGGCACTCGGGGCCGTCGAAGCGGACCAGGCGTCCGCCTTCGGTGCGGGCGGTGAGCTGGTCCCCATCCTTGCCGTCCACCAGACAGCGCAGGGTCTTGCCCACATAGCCCCGGTGGATTTCCTCGGAAATGGCGTTCTGCCGGGCGCAGAGCTTGTCGAAGCGGCGGTTTTTCTCCTCCTTGGGGGTGGGGTCTTCCATTTTGGCCGCCGGGGTACCGGTACGGGGGGAGAAAATAAAGGTGAACAGGCTGTCGTAGTGGACGCGCTCAATGAGGGAAATGGTCTCCTCGAACTCCTCCTCGGTCTCTCCGGGGAAGCCCACGATCACATCGCTGGTGAGCACCAGCTCCGGCATGACCTTTTTGGCATACTCCACCTTTTGCAGATAGTTTTCCCGGTCATAGTGCCGGTTCATGGCCTTCAGCACCCGGCTGGAGCCGGACTGGAAGGGCAGGTGCAGCTGCTTGGCGATCTTGGAGTACTGCGCCATGGTGTCAAAGAGCTTTTCGGAGGCGTCTCTGGGGTGGCTGGTCATGAAGCGGATCAAAAAGTCCCCGGGGAGCTGGGCGATTTGGGCCAGCAGGTCCGCGAAGTCCACGCCGCAGTCCAGGTCCTTGCCATAGGAATTGACGTTCTGACCCAGAAGGGTGATCTCCTTGCAGCCGCTGTCAATGAGCGCCTTGCACTCGGCCAGAATGGCCTCCGGGCGGCGGCTGCGCTCCCGGCCCCGGACATAGGGGACAATGCAATAGGTGCAGAAATTGTTGCAGCCGTACATGATGGACACCCAGGCCTTCAGGGAAGAATCCCGCACCTGGGGAATGCCCTCGGCAATGGAGCCCGCCTCATCCTCAATATAGAACTGACGCTTTTTCTTGGTGAGCACGTTGTAGAGGATCTCCGGGAACTGCCACAGATGGTGGGTAGAAAAAACGCCGTCCACATAGGGGAAGCTCTTTTTGATCCGGTCGGAAACCTTGGTCTCCCCCGCCATGCAGCCGCACAGGAAGATTCTTTGCTCCGGATGGCGGCGCTTGGTGTGGGTCAGTGCCCCCAGGTTGCCGAAAACCCGCTGCTCGGCGTGCTCCCGGATGGAGCAGGTATTCATCACCACCACGTCGGCCCCTTCGGCGCTTTGGACGATGGCATAGCCGCTCTGGGTCAGGTAGCCCCGCAGCTTTTCGGAGTCTGCCTCGTTCTGCTGGCAGCCATAGGTCTCCACGTAGGCCGTGGGTGTCCGGCCCTGGGACTGCCAATAGGCCGCAATTTTATCACAGAAGGCAAACTGCGCCTCCAGCTGCTCCTGGTTGATGACGGTGGTTTTTGTATTCATTGGGCTGCTCCCTTAAAATTGGATTTGGATTTTGAAAAAGTCCGTGCAAAAATGTCCCTGCGCCGAAAATTCCCATAGGATTCCATTAAAATGTATCTTATATAATAGCATATTCCCCCATTCTTTGCAAGACCGCGAGAAAACAAAAAAGCAGGTCTCTTAATTGTCTCTTAATTGTAAACAATCTGTTTTTTGCTTGCATTTCTCCAACAAACATGGTAAACTTGGCAGGATTATCATTCCGAACATCGGAGAAAAGAGGAACCCATGAAAAAGTGCCATTATTGCGGCGAGGAATTTGACGAGGAATTGACCGTCTGCCCCGCTTGTGGAAAAGAGCAGCCGGAGAATGCCCCGGCCGCTGAGGAAGCAGCTGCTTCCCCGGATACCCCCCAGGAGTCTGCCGCCGAAGAGGCCGCCCCCCTTGAGAATGCGCAGAGCGCTTCCGAGACCGCCCCTGTGGAGGAAGCTCCGAATGCCCCCGAGGAAGGATCTGCGAATGCCCCCCAGGCCGCCCCTGTGAAAAAGGGCATTACCAGTGCCTCCGCCATTGCCCTCGGCGTGGCCGTGGTGCTGCTGCTGACCGCCATTCTGGCTGTATTGATCCTGGACGGCAAGGACAAGCAGAAGCAGCTTGAGGTCCCGGAGAGCACGGGAGTCGCTGAAAGCGCCGAAGCCACCGAGACCACCGAGACCACCGAGGCCACCGAGGCCACCGAGGCCACCGTCCCCGCCGACGGCAACCCGGACGACGTGACCTGCAAGGGCAGCTACACCGTCTCCGACGAGGAGGCAAAGGCCGCCAATGGAGACATCGTGGCAACCGCCGGAGACAGCACCCTGACCAACGGCCAGCTGCAGATCCTCTACTGGCGGTCCGTTCAGAATTTCTATGCTCAGTATGGCACCTATGCCCAGTATTTCGGTCTGGACCACACCCAGAGCATGGACACCCAGGTCTGCGGCGTTGCCGACGGCCTCACCTGGGAGCAGTATTTCCTGCAGGATGCGCTGAACAACTGGACCATCTTTGAGGCCGTCGCCCGGCAGGCCCGGGAGGCAGGCTTCCGGATGAGCGACGAAAATCGGGAACAGATGAACACCATGGAGGACGGCCTGCTGGAGACCGCCACGAACAATGGCTTTGAAGACACCGCCGCCATGATCGAGCGCAATTTCAGCGCCGGCGCCACTCTGGAGGACTACAAGAGCTTCTGGGAAATGTACTTCCTGAGCAGCGACTACTACAATGAGATCACCGGCAGCTTCGCCCCCACCGCCGAGGAGATCGCCGAATATTTCAACACCCACGAGGCAGAATATGCAGACAACGGTCTGGACAAGACCACAAGCTCCGTGGATGTGCGGCACATCCTGATCCTGCCCGAGGGTGCCACCGTTGAAACCGTCACCACCGAGGAATTTTCCGACGAGGCCTGGGCCGCAGGCGAGCAGAAGGCCCAGGAGATCCTGGACCAGTGGCTCTCCGGCGACAAAACCGAGGACAGCTTCGCCACCCTGGCAAACGAAAACTCCGCCGACACCGGCTCCAATACCAACGGCGGCCTGTACTCCGGCGTGACCGAGGGGAAGATGGTGGAGGCCTTTAACGACTGGTGCTTCGATGCTGACCGGAAGGTCGGCGACTACGGCATCGTCAAGACCCAGTACGGCTATCACATCATGTATTTCTGCGGCTCCCATCTGCTGTGGGAATCCCAGGCAGAATCCGATCTGCTTGCACAGATGTCCAACGACTTCATCAACAACGCCGTTGAGGCCGCCGATGTCAAGATCGACTACAGCGCCATCAAGCTGGGCTTTGTAGATATGGCCTAAAAAAGCACAAAATAGCCCAAAAACGGGAGCATTCCTTACGGAACGCTCCCGTTTTTGGTGCGGGGTGACAGGATTCGATAACATCATAGAGCAAATTCCGTCAAGCCGGAATTTGGTTCGAATCCCGTACACAGCAAAGCTGGGAGCATTTCTTACGGAACGCTCCCAGCTTTGGTCCGAGTGACAGGATTCGAACCTGCGGCATCCTGCTCCCAAAGCAGGCGCGCTACCAGCTGCGCTACACCCGGATACGGGAGACATTATACAGGATTTCCCGTGAAAAAGCAATAGAAATTTCTTTGGGGTTTGCGTTTTGGGACGGCGGCTGGTATAATGGGCGCAAAAGGAGGGATGATGCGTGGAAAAGAAGGGTGCCCTTTGCCAGGAGGAGCTGAAGCTTGTTGCCTGCGTGACCATGCTGATTGATCACACGGCGGTGGTGTTTGGGCTGCCCATGTGGCTGCGGGTGATCGGGCGGCTGGCATTTCCCATTTACTGCTTCCTGATCACCGAGGGAATCGCCCACACCGGAAGCCCCGGGCGGTACTTCCTGCGGCTGGGCATTATGGCGGTGATCTCCGAACCGATCTACGATTTCGTCCTCTACGGCGGCAGAAGCCCCTGGGCGCACCAGAATGTGCTGTGGCTGCTGCTTCTGGGCGCGGTTATGGTGGAGGGCATGGGCCGGGTGAAGCAGCCGGTGTGGAAGATTCTGCTGATCGTGCCATGCTATTTCATTGCAGATGCGCTGCACCTGAGCTATGGGGGAAACGGCATTCTGCTGATGGCCCTGTTTGCCCTGATCCGGGAGCTTCCCGGTGGAAAATGGATTCAGGCCGTCGGAATGGTGCTGATCAACGGGATCATGCCCAGCGCCAATATTCGGATATTCGGCCTGTCCGTATCGGTCCAGCTCTTCGGGGCCTTGGCCATGGTCCCCATCGCCCTCTATTCCGGTCAGAAGCGCACAAGGAGCAAAGCGATCTCCTGGGGCTTTTACATCTTTTACCCCCTGCACCTGCTGGCCCTGTACGGACTTTTTCTGTGCATTCATTAAAGCGCCGATTTCAAAAGCCCAGCCATGTCCCAGGCTGGGCTTTTTGTTCTGCGATTTTTAGACGTTGAACAGGAAGTTGACGATGTCGCCGTCCTTCATGACATACTCCTTGCCTTCACTGCGGACAAGGCCCTTTGCCTTTGCGGCTGCCATGGTGCCGCAGGCCTTCAGGTCGTCGAAGGCGATGACCTCCGCGCGGATGAAGCCGCGCTCAAAGTCACTGTGGATCTTACCGGCGGCCTGCGGGGCGCGGGTGCCCTTTTTGATCGTCCAGGCGCGGCATTCGTCGCTGCCGGCCGTCAGGAACGAGATGAGGCCGAGCAGCTCATAGCTCGCCTGGATCAGACGGTCGAGGCCGGACTGCTTCAGGCCCAGCTCTTCCATGAACATGGCCTTTTCGTCCGGGTCGTCCAGCTCGGCGATGTCCGCCTCCAGCTTGGCGCAGATCGGCAGGGCAAGGGAGCCCCCCTCGTCGGCCAGCTTCTTGACCTGCTGGAAGTACGGCACGGACTCCGGATCGTTCACGGCGTCCTCCGAGACGTTCGCGGCATAGATCGTCCGCTTGAGCGTCAGCAGGTCAGACGTGGCGATGAGGGCGCGGTCGTCGTCGGAGCATTCGAACGTGCGGGCAAGCTTGCCCGCATTCAGATGCTCGAGCAGGGCAGAGAAAACCTCCGCCTCGCGCAGGAAGCGCTTGTCGCCGCCCTTGGCGGCCTTCTGGGCCTTGTCCATGCGGCGCTCGCACATTTCGGCGTCGGCGAGGATGAGCTCGAGATTGATGATGTCGATGTCGCGCAGCGGGTCTGTGCTGCCCTCGACATGGGTGACGTTCGGGTCGTCAAAGCAGCGCACGACGTGGATGATGGCGTCCGTCGTGCGGATGTTCGAAAGGAACTTGTTGCCGAGGCCCTCACCCTTGGACGCGCCCTTGACAAGGCCTGCAATGTCGACGAATTCGATCGTGGCGGGCGTGAATTTCTTCGGCTGATGCAGGTCGCGCAGCCACTCCAGACGCACATCCGGCACGGCCACGACGCCGACGTTCGGATCGATGGTGCAGAAGGCGTAGTTATCGGCGGGAATGCCCGCATTTGTGATCGCGTTGAACAGCGTGGACTTGCCGACGTTCGGCAGTCCGACGATACCAAGTTTCATGGATGCTGATCTCTCCTCTTGTTTCGAGTATGTTTTGCACCTATTATAGCAGACGAGTACGGCTCTCTCAAGCTGTTTTTGTCCAAATATCAATTCGCGGCGCGGCGGTCATAGAGCTTTGCAAGGCCGCCTTCGGAGGTCTCGCGGTATTTTGCGCTGATGTGCAGGCCGGTCTCCTTCATCGTGCGCACGACCATGTCGAAGCTGATGTTGCGCGAGCCGCACAGCAGGCCGGACAGGTTGAAGGCATCCATGGCGCGCTTGGCGGCCACGGCGTTGCGCTCGATACACGGGATCTGGACAAGGCCGCAGATCGGGTCGCACGTCAGGCCGAGGTGGTGCTCCATGGCGATCTCGGCGGCGTATTCCGTCTCCTCGATGCTCAGGCCCATCAGAGCGCACAGCGCGGCGGCGGCCATGGAGCAGGCCGTGCCGATCTCTGCCTGACAGCCGCATTCCGCGCCGGAGATGGAGCCGTTGCGCTTGACGAGAGCGCCGAACAGGCCGGCGACGGCCAGCGCGCGCAGGACCTGCGCATCTGGGATATTGTGCGTTCTCTGCATGTACAGCAGCACGGCGGGCAGCACGCCTGCGGAGCCGCAGGTCGGCGCGGTGACGATGGTGCCGTTGTCGGCGTTCTGCTCCGAAACGGCAAAGGCATAGGCACACACGATGCGCAGCTCGCGCACCTGCGGGCGCTCATTCTCCTTGCTCTGCGCATAGAGGCGCTTGGCCTTGCGCTCCACGTTCAGGCCGCCCGGCAGCGTGCCCTCGGCGGCCAGACCGTCGGCAACGGCCTGCTTCATCGTCTGCCAGACCTCCGCGAGAAAGTCCCAGATGCCGGGGCCCTCGTTCAGCTCCACATATTCGCTCAGCGAGATGTAGCGCCAGCGGCAGAACTGCGCGATCTCCGCAAAGGAATTTTCGGGATAGACCTCATCCTGCTCCTCCGGCGCATCCTGCCCCTCGATGCGGATGTCGCCGCCGCCGATGGAGGCCACGCGCATGGTGGCGTAGGGCTTGCCTTCGCGGCAGGCAAAGAAGTCCAGCGTGTTCGGGTGCGGCAGGCTGTGCGGCGTCTCCTCCGAGAAGACGACCTCCGTCCGCTCGCGGCCGAGCACTTCATACAGCACGCGGTCCGTGCCGTGGCCGCGCCCCGTCTTGGACAGCGAACCGTAAAGCACGACACGGTAGGTCTCCGCGTCGGGATATTTGCTCAGGAAAAGTCTGGCGGCGCGCTCCGGCCCCATGGTGTGGGAGCTGGACGGCCCCTTGCCGATCTTATAAACGTCGCGGATCGATTTCATCCGGGATCCCTCCATATTTCTGTGATCCCGGATATTATAGCATTCTGCCATGGAAAAAACAATCCCGGCCATATCCGGCAAGGGAACAAAAACCGCGAAAAACCGCCTCAAAAGGTGGAAAAAATGCCCCGTTCCCGAATCGTGATATCCGGGAACGGGACGGCGGTCAGGGCTTGCGGAGCGCTTCGAGGGAAAGCTCGCCCGCCAGCTTGAACAGGGCGTCTGCCACAACGGTCTCCAGCGGGAGCCGGGCACTCTCCGCCACGCGGGTATAGAAGGCGGCGGCCGCCGCGTCAAGGTCAATGGTGAGTCGCAAGGGAAACGGCCTCCTTCGGGGAAAGAATCCTGCTCCATAGTATGCTGAGGCTTGACAGGCGTGTGAAAATGGGTTAAATTATTATGGTATATTGGTATCGCTGCGCAACGGCGTCTTCCGGCGCGCTGCGGCAGCTTCGAAAGGATGAGGCAGGCTATGGCCAAAGAAAAGAAAGTTGAACAGATCACCGATATGGAGGTCGATTTTGCCCAGTGGTACACGGATGTCTGCAAAAAGGCAGAGCTGATCGACTATTCCTCGATCAAGGGCATGTTTATCTACCGTCCGTACGGTTACGCCATTTGGGAAAATATTCAGCGTCTGATGGATGCGGAATTCAAGAAGACCGGCGCGGAAAATGTCTATATGCCGATGCTGATCCCGGAATCCCTGCTGCAGAAGGAAAAGGACCACGTCGAGGGCTTCGCGCCGGAGTGCGCGTGGGTCACGATGGGCGGCAGTGAGAAGCTCGAGGAGCGCTACTGTATCCGCCCGACGTCCGAGACGCTGTTCTGCGAGCACTTCCACGACATCATCCACTCCTGGCGCGATCTGCCGAAGATGTATAACCAGTGGTGCAGCGTGCTGCGCTGGGAAAAGACGAGCCGTCCGTTCCTGCGTCACCGCGAGTTCCTCTGGCAGGAGGGCCACACCATGCACGCCACAGCCGAGGAGGCCCGCGAGGAGACCGAGCGCATGCTCAATGTGTATGCCGACTTCTGCGAGAACGTGCTGGCCATGCCGGTCACGCGCGGCCAGAAGACCGACAAGGAAAAGTTCAACGGCGCCGAGGCGACCTATACGATCGAGTGCATGATGCACGACCGCAAGGCCCTGCAGGCGGGCACGTCCCACTTCTTCGGCGACGGCTTTGCCAAGGCGTTCGACATTTTCTATACGGATAAGAACAACCAGAAGGTCAACCCCTTCCAGACGTCCTGGGGCGTCTCCACGCGTCTGATCGGCGGCATCATCATGACCCACGGCGACAACAGCGGCCTCGTCCTGCCGCCGAAGATCGCGCCGGTGCAGATCGTCATCATCCCGATCGCCATGCACAAGGAGGGCGTGCTCGAGAAGGCACGCGCCGTCGCCGAGAAGCTGCGCGCGGCCGGCCTTCGCGTGAAGCTCGACGAGTCCGAGCAGAGCCCCGGCTGGAAGTTTGCGGAATATGAGATGAAGGGCGTGCCGCTCCGTCTGGAGCTCGGCCCGAAGGACATCGAGCAGAACCAGTGCGTGCTCGTCCGCCGCGACAACGGCGAAAAGAGCTTCGTCTCGCTCGACTCCCTGGTCGAATCCGCCAACACGCTCATGGATGCCGTGCATGACGGCATGTATGCCAAGGCAAAGCGCAACCTTGACGAGAATATCTACGATGCCTTCACGCTCGAGGAGGCCAAGCGCCTGCAGCAGGAGCACGGCGGTTTCATCCGCACGATGTGGTGCGGCGACGAGGCCTGCGAGATCCGCATGAAGGAGGAGGCCGGTATGACGAGCCGCTGCATCCCGTTTGCGCAGCAGCACCTCGCCGACACCTGCGCCATCTGCGGCAAGCCTGCCAAGAAGATGATCTACTGGGGCGTTGCCTACTGAGCTGTTGAAAAAGTCCAAAGGGCTTTTTCAACAATGGGATCTCAGTCCGCTGCGCGCACGAATCGCCCGTCAAAGACGGGCGATCTCAGCATCCTTCCCTCCGAAATTTGGGGCTGGACTGGTTTTTCAACAGTCCGGAATGCCTGTGAAGCATTTTCCCTGAGATTCCCACGTCGCTTCGCTCCTCGGAATGACACGACTGGGAGTTCTCTGTCAAATGCAAACCGCCCGCAGCAGGGGCTTCCTGCTGCGGGCGGTTTGAAAAAGGAGGGAAAATGAAAAAAGAAAGAAAAGAAAATGCATCACACTTAGTGTCTATATTATATCCGGGAATTATTAAGAAGAAAACCAAGAAAGTATTAAGTTTATTTGAAGTTGACGGCTCCCACGCCCAGGACGGGGCAGCCGGTCTGGTTTAGCCTGGGATTTTTGGGGAAGAATCCCAAAAAGAATTGCAGGCAAGTGGCTGGCTTACCTGCAACTCCCGGTTTAAAGTAAGAGGGGGAAAATGAAAAAGATTAACTCAACGCTTCTGGTATTATTGTACCCCGGAGATATTAAAAATATAAGCCAGAAGAAATTAAGTTTGTATTAAGCGGGCGGGCCGTACCGGCGCGAAAAATGGTTGACAAATCACGCGTCCGCTGATAGAATAGTCCAAGAATCGTGAAAATTCGCGTTGAAGAAGCCAATCTGCGGCAGAACCGTCAGCGAGCAGGGGAGAGTGCAAGCCCTGCGGCCGATGCTGCAGACCGCCACTTCCGAGCGGCCCGCGACGAGCGGGACGGCCCATCCCCGTTATCCGATGACTAAGATGCCGCGCTGCGGTAATTAGGGTGGTACCGCGAGAAGCCTCGCCCCTATATCCGGGGGTGGGGTCTGCTTTTTATTCCGAGGGAATCTCTGAACAAATCGTCTGCGGCTGAGCAGCGAATCTTTTGCCCCATCCGTACAGTTTGGAAAACGGGAAATACATCCAGTATTCCTCCGTTTCCCAAACTTTCGCCTGAGACAAAATCTCCAGCTGTCAGCTCTTGACGATTGATTCAGCGCTTCCCGAGTATTTTCAGGAGGATGATTCCCATGGCCACAAAAAAGTATGGCGTCAATGAGCTGCGCGAGATGTTCCTCTCGTTCTTCGAGAGCAAGGGCCATCTGCGCCTGCCCAGCTTTTCTCTGATCCCGCAGAACGATGCGTCTTTGCTGCTGATCAACTCCGGCATGGCGCCGATGAAGCCCTATTTCAAGGGCGAGGTCACGCCGCCCCGCCGCCGTGTCTGCACCTGCCAGAAGTGCATCCGTACCGGCGATATCGAGAACATCGGCAAGACCGCCCGCCACGGCACCTATTTCGAGATGCTGGGCAACTTCTCATTCGGCGACTATTTCAAGCATGAGGCCATTGCCTGGTGCTGGGAATTCCTGACGAAGGTCTGCGGCCTCGAGGAGGACCGCCTGTATCCGTCCATCTATGAGAACGACGACGAGGCGTTCGAGATCTGGAACAAGGAGATCGGCATCCCGGCCGACCGCATTTTCCGCTTCGGCAAGGAGGACAACTTCTGGGAGCATGGCTCCGGCCCGTGCGGCCCCTGCTCCGAGGTCTATTATGACCGCGGCGAGAAGTATGGCTGCGGCAAGCCCGGCTGCACCGTCGGCTGCGACTGCGACCGCTATATGGAGATCTGGAACAACGTCTTCTCCCAGTTTGACAACGACGGCCACGGCAACTATACCGACCTCGTCCAGAAGAACATCGACACCGGCATGGGCCTCGAGCGTCTTGCCGTTGCCTGCCAGGACGTTGACTCCCTGTTCGATGTCGACACCGTCATGAACATCACCCACAAGGTCACGGAGATCACCGGCGCACACTATGGCATGAGCCACGAGAAGGACGTCTCGCTGCGTGTCATCACGGACCACATCCGTGCATCCGTCTTTATGATCTCCGACGGCGTGCTGCCGTCGAATGAGGGCCGCGGCTATGTGCTGCGCCGCCTGCTCCGCCGCGCCGCCCGCCACGGCAAGCTGCTCGGCGTGGACCATCCGTTCCTGTGTGATGTTGTTGAGACGGTCATCCACGAGAACGAGGGCCACTATCCCGACCTTCGCGAGCGCGCCGCCTATATCACCCGCGTCGTCCGCGTAGAGGAGGAGAACTTTGCCCGCACGATCGACGGCGGCATGCGCATTTTCTCCGAGATGCTGGCGCAGCATAAGGAAAACAACGAATCCGTTTTCTCCGGCGCAGATGCCTTCAAGCTCTATGACACCTACGGCTTCCCGATCGACCTGACGGTCGAGATGGCGCGCGAGGAGGGCATGGAGGTCGACCTCGAAGCCTTCCGGAAGCTCATGCAGGAGCAGAAGGTCCGCGCGCGCGAGGCGCGCAAGGCCCTCGGCGACCTCGGCTGGGCCGGTATCGACTTCGGCCAGGATATTCCCGAGACGCAGTTCGTCGGCTATGACAAAAACGAGACCGAGGGCACCGTGCTCGCCATCGTGGCGGAGGACGAGTCCCGCAGTGAAATCGCCGCAGGCGTCGAGGCCATCGTGGTGCTCGACCGGACGACGATGTACGCCGAGATGGGCGGTCAGGTCGCCGACCACGGCACGATCACCGGCCCGGATGGCGTGTTCGAGGTCACGGACGTGCAGAAGAACAAGGGCGGTAAATTCATGCACTACGGCCGCGTCGTGAGCGGCACGATCAAACTGGGCGAAGCCTGCAAGATCATGATCGATCCTGAGCGCCGCGCCGCCATCCGCCGCGCTCATACGGCCACACATCTGCTGCAGGCCGCGCTGCTGCGCGTGCTCGGCGAGCATTGCCATCAGGCCGGTTCTCTTGTGGAGCCGGATCACCTGCGCTTTGACTTCACGCACTTCTCCGCCGTCACGCCGGAGGAGCTGGTGGAGATCGGTAATCAGGTCTCCGAGATGGTGCTGCGCGGTGAACCGGTCGAGACGATGGTCCTGCCGATCGCCGAGGCACAGAAGCTCGGCGCAACGGCCCTGTTCGGCGAGAAGTACGGCGAGACCGTGCGTGTTGTGAAGATGGGCGAGGATTCACTGGAGTTCTGCGGCGGCACGCATCTGGACAACACCGCAAAGGTCGGCCCGTTCCGCATCCTGTCCGAGGCCTCCGTTGCCTCCGGCGTGCGCCGCATCGAGGCCTACACCGGCAAGGAGGTCCTGCGCCAGACGGAGCAGATGAGCCGCCTGCTGCTGGATATCGCCCACGAGCTGAAGACGACGCCGAAGGAGCTCATGCAGCGCGCCCACGCCATGGTCGGCGAGGTCAAGGAACTCAAGCAGCGTCTGGACGCCATGAAGGACAAGCTGTTCAGCGGCGAGATCGACCGCTGCCTGTTTGCGGCGCGTGAGGTCGGCGGCCTGAAGGTTCTGACCGTCATGCGCAATGACATCGCGCCGAACGACCTGCGCAAGATGGGCGACCAGATCCGTGACCGTGAGCCGGACGCCGTTGCCGTGCTGGCCAGCACGCAGGGCGAAAAGATCACGCTGCTTGCCGTCTGCGGCAAGAACGCGGTCGGCCGCGGCATCAAGGCCGGTCAGCTCATCAAAGAGGTTTCCGCAGCCTGCGGCGGCTCCGGCGGAGGCAAGCCCGATTCCGCCATGGGCGGCGGCCGCGACCTGCTGAAGCTGGACGACGCGCTGGCGGGCGTGGATGATTTTGTCACCACGCATCTGGCGTAAATCTGGGAGGAAAATGATGAATGACTGCATTTTCTGCCGCATTTTGGCAGGCGAGATCCCCTCGAAAAAGCTGTATGAGGACGAGCAGTGCCTGGCGTTTTATGACATCCAGCCGCTGGCACCGCAGCATTTCCTTGTTATTCCGAAGGCCCACATCGCCTCGGCCGCAGAGCTGGGCGAGGAGCAGGCCGCGCTCGTCGGTCACATCTTCGCCGTCATTGCGAAGCTCACGAAGGAGCTCGGCTTCGCCGACGGCTTCCGTGTCGTGACGAACTGCGGCGAGGACGCTGGTCAGACCGTAAAGCACCTGCATTTCCATGTGCTCGGCGGCAAGACGCTTGGGTCCTTCAACTGATAAGAGACCAGAATACCTCACCTGGGGCGGGCAATAGCCCGCCCCGGTTTTTTCGGCGGAAGGGAGGGCGGACCATGCGCATTCTCGCGATGTTCTCCGCGGCGTTTGCGGCGGCAGCCGCGCTGTGCGCCTATGCGCTCCCGGCTGCGTGGTGCTGGCTGCCCGGTCTGTGCCTCGCGGCCCTTGCTGCCGTGCTCCTGTTCCTGCACGGCGACCCGGTCCGGCGCGTGCGCACGATCGCCCTCGG
>ERZ773104.1350-NODE-1350-length-32781-cov-9.228992_pt1 | contig 32781 bp, 32 predicted proteins | sample MGYA00511920_ERZ773104 | MGnify/ENA primary metagenome ERZ773104 (study PRJEB29015, sample SAMEA2737857) | human gut metagenome | biome: human gut; feature: human-associated habitat; material: faeces | place: China | collected 2012 ... | reverse complement strand
TAAACTCTAACGTACAAACGTACGCCGACGAGTTCATTTTCGCAAAATCCGAACTGATTTCTCGACCTCTGCCAGCGTGTAGACACTTTTGTCTACACGCTGAACGGCTCACCTTTGTGAGCCGTTTTTTGAATTGCTTTTCTTTAATATTCTTGCTTCTTTTAAAAGATAATCTCTGTTGTTAAGGTTCGCATCTATGATAACCTCGTCTATCAACTTTCTCAGCACATCGCCGATTTCTCTGCCGGGGCGGTAGCCAAGACGTATAAGCTCCTTGCCGTTTACCGCAAGATGCGAAACAAGATACGGCTGTCTTTCAGCCAAAATCTGCTTATAAATCTGCATTGACGCGTCTATTCTGTTTTTCTTTTCTGGGAAATGCTCAAGATTTTTCGCCATATTGTCCGCCGTTTGCAGTATCAAAAGTTTTTCAAAAAGCACCTCACCCGTTCTTGCCATCATTCGCTTAACAGCAGGCAACGACGGCTCAACTCTTACATCGTGATTTTCAACAAGTATCGAAACTTCACGAATTGTGTCGTTATCCATACGCAATCTGTGCATAAGGTCAACCGCAATTTTACAGCTTTCTCTGTGATGTCCGTAAAAATGAATTATACCGTTTTGGTCCGTACTCGAACAACACGGCTTACCAATATCGTGCATAAGTGCCGCCCATCTCAATACCAAATCATTCGGCGTACACTTAACGGTGTGCATGATATGTTCACCGACATCATAAATATGATACTTGTTTCTCTGCGGTTCACCGAAACATCTTTCAAGTTCCGGCATTATATATTGCAGCAGTCCGCACTCGTGCAATTTTCGGATATAGTCGGGATTTTCTGAAAGAAGTATTTTATTCACTTCCTCCAAAATTCTTTCATGACTGACTTTTTTTATAAGCACCGCACATTTTTTTATTGCTTTCCATGTTTCGTCCTCAATTCTGAACGAAAGCACCGCACTGAAACGTATCGCTCTTAACATTCTAAGTGCGTCCTCTTTAAATCGTTTTTCGGGATTACCGACACATCTGATTATCTTATTTTCAATATCACGCTGACCGCCGAAATAATCAATTATACCCGTTTTCGGCAAATACATCATCGCATTTATGGTAAAATCGCGTCTTGCACAATCTTCCCTTGCATCATCGACAAAACATACACTCTGTGGATGTCTGCCGTCACTGTATTCACCGTCAGTTCTGAACGTGGTAACTTCATAACCTGTCTTGTTGTGAACAACCGTAACCGTACCGTGCTTTATACCCGTATCAATCGTACGGCGGAAAAGTTTTTTCACTTCTTCAGGTCTTGCACTCGTTGCAATGTCGTAATCATGCGGAGTTTTGCCCATAATCGTATCACGCACCGCACCGCCTGCCACAAACGCAGAAAAGCCGTCTGTGTTCAGGCGACTTAAAATATTCATAACGCTGTCAGGCAGTATAAACTCCATAATTTTCCCCTTTTTACCCCTTATTCTCTGTAAAAATTATAAATCTTATACTCGATATATGTCAATAGTTTTGTATATAATGTAAATTGAATTTAATATTCTGCTTGCAACTATCCCCTATTGCTCATTTTGTTCCTTGCACATCTCGATACACTGCTTTATCACCGCATTTATTCTTTCAATCTGTGTATCTGTCAACCGTTCCATTTCTTCAATCAATATCGATGCGGGATCACGTCCTTTTATCAAATAGTCGGGAGTAGTTTCGAGAATTTCACAAAATTTTATAAAGTTTTCAAGTTTCAAAGCTTTCTTACCGGATTCCGTTCCTGAAATCATCTGTATACTGACATCCATTTTTTCAGCCAAATACTCCTGCGTATACCCAAGCTCAATTCTTCTCTTTTTAACTCTCTTTCCTATATCCTCAAACAATTTCTTATTCATATTACCACTCCAGATAAAATACTAATTGTATTTTATCAACTATCAGTTTAAATTATAATCAAGAAACAGTTTAATTTATTAAAATAATGGTTGACTAATATGTTGATTTATGTTATACTCTTTTCAGTTGGTAATTATTTATCAACAAAAAAACATTCAGTCATTACGCTTCCCCAATTACAGCATTTGACTGAATGTTTTTTCTTTATGAATCGGTATTCAAAACCGTAACGGCTTTGCATACAATCTGTCTTTTATTACATAGTTTCTATTTCATGAATTTTTTTAATTCTGTCGGCATGTCTGCCGCCTTGAAATTCCGCTTCAAGATAAGTGTCAACAATCATATTTGCAAGCTCTCTGCCCAAAACACGACCGCCCATACAAATAATATTTGCGTTATTATGTTCCTTTGACATTTTCGCGCTGAACACATCACCGCAAAGTGCCGCTCTTATACCCTTAAACTTATTTGCCGCCATTGATATTCCTATACCTGTACCGCAGATAAGTATACCGCATTCACATTCACCGTCAAGAACAGCCTTGCATACAGGCTTTGCACAGTCTGGATAATCAACGCTTGCCTCACTGTATGTTCCGAAGTCTTTAACTTCGATACCCTTTTCCTTTAAATGTTCGATTATATGTCCTTTTAGTTCAAAACCGCCGTGGTCACTGCCTATTGCTATCATTTACTTTCTCCTTTTTCTTTGTTTTCTCTTTCTTCAAGCTCTCTTTCGGCTTGAGATTTTCTTATATAATACGGTTTCATTTCAAGATACGATTGCGTTTCACCGCGTTTTGCCTTATCAAGCGCAAGTGCCGCAACCGATGACGCTCTTGAATTTAATGCATTTGCAGGCGGGAATATCGCCTTGTCACCAAGTTTTTCTTTAATGTATTCCCTATACACCTTAACACCGTCACCGACAAATATAGTATCAAGAAATTCACCGCAGCTTTCAAGGCATTCATCAATGCTGATTGCCTCAGGCTCTCCGATTTCCTTAAAACCCTCGTCCCAAATATAGCTTGCTGTAAACACATTGTCACGTCTTGCGTCCATTATCGGCACAATTATATGCTCCGCATACGGCACGTTATATGCAAGTGCCTCAAGTGTTCCAACGCTCACCACAGGTTTGCCCGTTGCGTGTGCAAGAGCTTTAACAGTTGCAACGCCTATACGAAGTCCTGTAAACGAACCCGGTCCGATAGCCGCCGCAAATATGTCAATATCCCGAACGGTCAATTCAAGCTCCGACAAAATCTGTTCTATCATTGTCATAATCTTCTGCGAATGAGTTTTTTTATGATTTAAAATATACTCACCAAGCAAAAGCTCATCTTCCATAACCGCAACAGTAGCGACATTGGACGAGGTATCTATTGCAAGAACTCTCATTTTTCTGCCTCCGTTTTTTGAATTTCGATTTTTCTGTAATTATCGTGACGGCTGTAATCCTTCGATATAGTAACGTCATATCGTTTTTCGGGAAGTATGTCGTCAATAAGCTGCGGCCATTCGATAACACTTACACCGTCGCCGTAAACATATTCTTCATAGCCGATTTCATACATTTCATCACTGTCTGCTATGCGGTACACATCAAAATGATACAAAGGAAGTCTGCCGCTGTATTCATTCACAATCGTAAAAGTCGGACTTGTGATAGGCTCGTCAATTCCGAGTCCCTTTGCAAGTCCCTGCACGAATGCTGTTTTGCCGACGCCCAAATCACCGTACATACAAAGTACGTCACCTGCCTTTAAAGTTTTGGAAAATTCCTCGGCAAATTTTTGTGTTTCTTCATAACTGTTTGACTCAAATTCCATAATTAAAATAACCCTGTTATCTTTCCGTCTGCATCAACGTCTATGTTATCAGCCGCCGGCACTTTCGGAAGTCCCGGCATAACCATTATATTACCCGTTTCAACAACGATAAATCCCGCACCGTTTGAAATTCTTACGTTGCTTACCGTAATTTCAAAATTTTCAGGTCTGCCCAAAAGTTTTGCGTTGTCAGACAATGAATACTGCGTCTTTGCCATACATACAGGCTTTTTATCAAGACCGAGTTCTTCAAGTCTTGCAATCTGCTTTTGTGCTTTCGGTGTGTAATTAACGCCCTTACCGCCGTAAATTTTTGTCACGATTTCATTAATCTTATCTTTGATTGACATATCGGTATCGTATGCCGGTTTAAAGTCAGCTTTTTGGTTTTCGACCGCCGAAATAACCTTTTCGGCAAGGTCCAATCCTCCCTCACTGCCTTTTGCAAAGACTTCGCTAAGTGCACATTCTGCACCCAATTCGTGACATCTTTCAATGACAGTATTAAGTTCTTCTTCACTGTCCGTATCAAAACGGTTTACCGCCACAACAACCGGTACACCGAATGACTTCATATTTTCAATATGTTTTTCAAGGTTTACGATACCTTTTTTCAAAGCGTCAACATTTTCTTCTTTAAGATCGTTCTTTTTAACACCGCCGTTATATTTAAGTGCACGAACAGTCGCAACTATCACAACCGCGTCAGGGCTAATTCCTGCCATACGGCACTTAATATCCATAAACTTTTCAGCACCCAAATCAGCACCGAAACCTGCCTCTGTTATTGTATAATCAGAAAGCTTCATTGCAAGCTTTGTAGCTTGTACACTGTTACAGCCGTGTGCAATGTTTGCAAACGGACCACCGTGAATAAAGCAAGGTGTGTATTCAAGCGTCTGAACAAGGTTAGGCTTTATAGCGTCCTTCAAAAGTGCCGCCATTGCACCCTGTGCCTTTAAATCCGAAGCCTTAACAGGCTCACCGCTGCGGTTATAACCGATTATAATTTCACCCAGACGATTTTTCAAATCCTCCAAATCGTTTGCAAGACAAAGTATCGCCATAACCTCTGATGCAACGGTAATCATAAAACCGTCCTCACGCGGAATACCGTTCACCTTACCGCCCATACCGACAACAACGTGACGTAAAGCTCTGTCATTCATATCGACAACACGTTTCCAAACAATGTTTGTAACATCAATATCAAGTATGTTGCCTTGATGAATGTGATTGTCAATCATTGCCGAAAGCAAGTTATTTGCCGCAGTTATAGCGTGCATATCACCTGTAAAATGAAGATTTATATCCTCCATCGGTACAACTTGACTGTAACCGCCGCCTGCAGCACCGCCTTTAATTCCCATAACAGGTCCGAGTGACGGCTCACGAAGTGCCAAAACGCACTTTTTGCCCATTTTGGTAAGTGCGTCGCCAAGTCCGATTGTTGTCGTTGTTTTACCTTCGCCTGCCGGAGTAGGATTTATTGCCGTAACAAGAATCAACTTTCCGTTTTCATTGTCCTTAACCTTTCCCCAAAGTTCAGAGGCAATCTTAGCCTTATACTTTCCGTAAAACTCCAAATCGTCCTCTGCTATGCCGATTGATGCGGCAACATCACGGATATGCTTCATTTTTGCATTTTGTGCAATTTCAATATCTGATAGCATATTCATATCCTCCCTTAAATTTTCTATTGTGCATTAAAATGTTAATATCTTTATAAAGTGAAATAGAGCTGAACAGTAAAATTAATCCAGCTCAAAAATATTTAATCGTTATTTAATCAGTTATTATTGAAATAACCTCTGTCCTCACGAACTTTTCTAAGTAGCAAGTCCAATCTGTGTTCAACGTCGTTAAGAACATCATCAACATATTGGTCTGTATCAGTCTTAATTTCGATAGACTTCTGCTGAGCGGCATTAACAAGCTCATTAGCCTGTTCATATGCAGCCTTTGTAATTTCGTGTTCGTCAATAAGCTGCATTTGAGTTTCTTCGGCATTCTTCTGAATAGCCTCGGCTCTGTTTTCAGCCTCTGACAAAATTCTTTGTCTTTCTTCCTTAACCCACTTTGCTTCCTTTAGCTCGTCAGGGTATACAAGACGAATTTCCTGAATGTAGTCTAAAAGTTCACCCTTGTCAATCATAACCTTTCCGGTTAGAGGTACAGCCGATGCTTTTTCAATAGCCTCCTCCATCATATCGACAATTTCCATGATATCCATATCCATATCCATTTCGTTCAATCCTTTCATCCCTACTTATATTTTTCTTCGATTGTTTCTATTATTTCACAAGGTACAAGACCTGTCAAATCTCCATGAAATCCCGCAAGCTCCTTAACCATGCTCGAACTGATATATGAATACTTCGTATTCGTCATCATAAACATAGTTTCGTATTCAGGATTAAGAGCCTTATTCAGAAGTGCCATTTGAAATTCATATTCAAAGTCAGCTACGGTTCTCAGGCCCTTAACAATCACCGTTGCATTTTTGCTGGCAGCAAAATCAACCAATAATCCCGTAAAAGTATCCACTTCCACATTATCCAAATGTTTAGTTACCAAGCGAATCATCTCAACTCTTTTTTCGGCAGAAAAAAGAGGGGTTTTACTTGCATTGCTTAAAACTCCGACCACCAATTTGTCATAGACACGGCTTGCTCTTTCGATAATGTCAAGGTGTCCGTTAGTTATCGGGTCAAAGCTTCCCGGATAAACTGCAATTCTCATTTGTTCTTCTTTCCTCTTAGGCTTATCCCACAAGCCGATTTAATTATTTTTCTTATATACCGTGATATATGTTCTGCCGTACTTCCTCTGTCTGTACATTTCAAGTCCGTCAAAATCATCATGAAAATCAGTTCCGTCACTTTCCAGAACCACTATACCATCCTCGTTTAACAGATTATTTTTAACAATACCCTCAAGTACAGGTTCGATAAAGTTTTTATTATACGGAGGGTCAAGGAAAATCACATCGAATTTTTCCTTTGCCCTCTCCATATAATCAAAACATGACGTATTAATAATTTCACAGTAATCCGAAAAATCCAAAGAATCTGCATTTTTCTTGATAATATCAATTGAACGCTTGTCTTTATCAATGCAAACGGCTTTTTTCGCACCGCGAGAAATCGCCTCAAAACTCAAAGCACCACTGCCGGCAAACATATCAAGACACACCGCGTCGGGTATAAACGTCTGAATTATATTAAATACAGACTCCTTAACTCTGTCAGTCGTAGGACGAACATCATCACCCTCGAATTCAAAAAGTTTATGTCCGCGTCTGATTCCAGATATTATCCTCATGCACAATCCTCCATATTATTCTTCTATATTCTAACCTACTTTTTGCAAAAGGTCAACAATGTTATTGTTTTTTTTCCTAATTTACATAAAATATCAATCGTTTTGTAAAGGATTTGATACATAGTATACATTAAATGCTAAATTTCATCAATATCTTCCGTAAATTCAGGAATGTTAATTCCTCTCACATATTCGTTGTTAGGTACAGGCGGTTTATCCATTTCAGGACCTATATAGAAACCTGTTTGTGTACACTGATTGTAAGCGGTATTTTGGAATGCAACGCTTAATCTGTAAACACTGTCATGCATGAATGTATAGAACTTGTGGTCTGTAAGATCTGTTGTTGTGTAAATACGAAGTTCCGTATCGTCCTCATTTCTCCAAACAGCCTCTTCTCTCCAGTCACCCAAAATATCAGCTTGGATACAAGGTGTACCCTTCTTCCAGTTGTTTGAAAGAGTACCCTTAGGGTCAAGGATTGTCACAAGTTTGTTGTTTTCATAATCCCACTTATAAATTTTCGGATAACCGACTGCCTTTTCATCATCAAATTCGTGGTCAAGAAGTTCACGGATAAGGTCACCGTCCCACCAAATAGCAAAATCTATTGATTCAGGGCCTTTTTCATTGATAAGTTCACCATCAATTGTGTAGATACCGTCGTCCATTACCCAACACTGATTGCCTTCATATCTCGGGTCAATCTTCGCGCAAAGTCCTCTTGTTGTATCACGGCCTGTAAACTTACCCCACTTAATCTCGCCTGTTGCAGGGTCACGCACTTCAAAACCGTATTCGGCGCTGTCGTGTTCGTGAATTTGGAAGAAGTCAAGGTTAGGTGTTTTCTTTGTGAAGTTACCAAGGTTCATACAGTCGCCGTGTTCAAGGCCTGTTGAGTAAATACCCTTACCGTCATGGTCAACAGCCATTGCGCCGTAAACGATTTCGTCAAGTCCATCGCCGTCAATATCACCGACACCAAGATTGTGGTTACCTTGATTTGTGTATTCGATATTCTGATCCTTGTTAGCAAGGAACTTCCAACGCTTAACAAGTTTATTGTCAATTACGTCATATGCAACAAGCACTGTCGGACAACCGTGGTCATAGTAACCTCTGCACATTACAACGCTTGGATTTTCACCGTCAAGATATGCTACGCAGGCAAGGAAACGGTCGACTCTGTTACCCCAAGAATCGCCCCATTCACGAACGTTGCCTCTCGGCGGATCGTAATCAACAGTATCCATAATTTCGCCTGTTTCACCGTTGAACAATGTCAAGTATTCAGGACCTTCAAGAATGAATCCGTCCTTATTTCTGTAATCCGCGTCCTTGTCACCGATTACGTTACCCTTGCCGTCAACAGTTGCGTCTGCGGTTTTGCATACAAGTTCTGCCTTACCGTCATTATTAAAGTCATACACCATAAATTGTGTATAGTGTGAACCCGAACGGATATTACGTCCAAGATTAATTCTCCATAGCTTTGTACCGTCAAGCTTGTATGCGTCAAGCAAACATTCACCCGTTATACCCTTGTGTGAGTTATCCTTACCGTTTGCGTCCCAACGAAGAATGATTTCGTATTCGCCGTCACCGTCAAGGTCTGCAACAGACGCGTCATTTGCGGTATAAGGATATGAATTGCCGTCAGGGTCAACAAAGTTTTCCGGCTTGTCAAGAGGAATTGATATATAAGGTGCATTTACAACTTTAACTTCCGCACCCTTTTTCTCAGCCTTATTACCCTTTACGGCTTTGATTGTATAAACATCTTCCGGTTTACCGTCTTTGTCAAGATAGTTTGTAGAATTGGTGATTACATCTGTAATCTTTTCACCGTTTCTCAAAATTATAAAGTTAATGTCCTGTTCGTATTCATACGCATTAAGACGCCAGCTGAGGAATACGCCGTTTTCTGTCATCATTGCAACGGCACCTCTGCCCAACGTTTCCATTTTGCGTTTCTTCGGCTTAGCTTCCATATCTATTGTTACCTCACTGCGTTTTGATATACCGCTTGTTGTAACAGCCTCAACCGCATATACGAAAGGTACGTTTGTTATTACTTTATCATCAATGAAATGTGTTTCTTCTGTTTTTCCTATGTACTTGTAAATACCGTAAGGTGCTTTTTGGTAAATGTTGTACCAAACTGCCTCCTTAAATCCGTTCCATACAAGTGTTACGGAATTAGGAGTTTCCTTTGCGTCAAGCTCTGTTATCTCGCCTGCAACGCTCTTGCCGTCAACGACTTCAACATCAATCGTAACAGACTTATCCGAACAGAACTTATGTGCATACAATGCACACACGCTGTATTCAAATTTATCGCATATTGTAACGTCACCGTCAACAAATTCCTCTGTAACAACGTCCTGAACCTTATCAATTTCGTTATTCTTCGGATTTCTGCGTGACACTCTGTAACCGATAACGCCATCGGCTTTATCCCAAGTCAATTTAACCGAAGCCGTATCACGTTTTGCGATAACGGCACTTTTAACATTCTTAACTTCAATGTCTTGCTTTTGTGCAATATCAATGCTGTTAAGGCAAGTATGCTTACCCATTTCAAATGCAAATTCAATCTTACCGTCAGTAACTGTAACAGGGAACACTCTTTCCACAACAGTACCGTCACTTACCCATACGCCGTATTTTTCACCGTTGACGTTGTAGAATGTCATAACATCGCCTTCGTCAACATAGTCGCCCGTAGAAACGCGTACAATATATTCACCGTTTTCAATATCAACAATAAATGACTTTCCGCCCATAAAAAGAAAATCTCTGTTTAATTCCTTTTCACCGATTTTTCTTTCGTCAGCCTCTGCGACTTCCGAAAGTCCAAAACCTTTTTCCTTTGTGTAAACAGATTTTTCAGTCACTTTTGTGTAACCGTCAACAGGCGGTTTCTTACCGAAATCAAAACTTGCCTCTCTCATTTTATCAATTTCCTCTCTAAAATACATTATAATAATTTAATTATACACCAAAATTATAAATTAATAAAGTGTTTTTTAAAGAGTTTTTATGTTTTTTTCTTAATTATTGCAATTCATCAAGGCTTTTAAACGTATATCCCTCATTTTTTGCGTAATTTATTATATCTTCCAAAGCATTTGCATTGTCGGAGGACACTGCGTGAAGAAGTAAAATAGCACCGTCGTGCAAATACGGTGTAACTTGATTAAACGCATAGTCCGCCCCCTGCTGCATATTTATATCCCAATCCTTGTACGCAAAGCTCCACAGAATTGTCCTGTATCCCATATCTTTTGCAACAGCAAGCACTCGTTCACTGTATTCCCCCTCCGGCGGACGCATATACTTCATACTCACGCCGTACATTTCCTCACACATTTTATTCAAATCGGAAAGTTCTTTTTGCTCCGTTTCGACGCTCTGTTTCGGTAAATTCGGATGGTTTACGGTATGGTTTCCGACAATGTGACCGTCATCAATCATTCTATGCACCAATTCCTGCTGATTTTCAAGATACGGACCTGTCACAAAGAATGCCGCAGGCGTTGAAGTCTGCTCCAAAACGTCCAAAATCTTTGACGTGTAGCCGTTTTCGTAACCCTCGTCAAACGTCAGATATAGTGTTTTCGGTGCATTTTCATCTATATAATAGCAATCGTATTTTCTAAGCACTTCCTTTTGTGAATTAGGTATTTCGGGCGGTGCGCCTTTCTTGCGTACAAATCCCCAACCAACCCCCTCATTATTCATTTGGTCATATGACACATTCACCTGTTGTACGTCATTACTGACCGTATCGGCTGTATTAGATGAACAACCGCTCATCAAAATTGTCGTGCAAAAAATTACCAAAATCACTTTTTTCATTGTTTATCATACCCTTTCTTTATTTATTTTTATTCTTTAATAATATTGTTAATAATATTGTTGAATTTTATTGTAAATTGGTATATAATAATGATATATCAGCTTTTTAGGGGGATTTTAATTATGTCTAATGCAACCGAATTTGAAATGAGACGTCGTGAACGCCGCAGACGTGAACGTCTTAGAAAAAAACGTATACGTGCGGCTATTATTTTTATAGTTCTTATAGCAATTATTATTGTTGTCGCAGTTGCCGTTTCGATGAAAAAAGGTAACAACGAGCAACAAAATACAAACAATGTATCAGTCGAAGCAACAGAAAATCCCGAAAATGTCGTTCCGACCGTAGAGCCGGTACAAACAAATACATTAAATATTCCTCCCGCAACGGAAGAAAACGACCTGCTTCAAATCGTTAAAGATTCAGTACAGGAAAAGCGTTGTTATCTTACATTCGATGACGGTCCTACAGAAAATATAACTCCGCAAATTCTTGATACTTTGAGAAAATACAATATTAAAGCCACGTTCTTTGAAGTCGGTTCACTTATCGACTCAAACTTTGATATGGCAAGACGTGTATACGAAGAAGGACATCTTATAGCAAACCACTCTGATGGACATAACTATGAGAAATTATATGCGTCAACAGACACATTTATTAATGAAGTAAACGCTTGTTTCCAAAAAATTGACGCAGTTACAGGCGGCGCTCAAACAATGCGACTTGTACGTTTTCCTGGCGGCAGCTATAAATCAAGTGCAGACAGTTTTTCGCCTGTAAAGCAAGAATGTAAAAAGGTACTAAAAGAAAACGGTTACTATTATTGTGACTGGAACGCGCTAAACGGCGACGCAGAAGGTAAAAAGAAAGATGCACAAGGTCTTTTGGATTACCTAAAGTCAAATATGCCGGAAGGTCAAAATGTTGTCATTCTTATGCACGATGCCGCCGCTAAACAAGCTACGGCTGACGCTTTGCCAATGATTATCGAATATTTGATTTCAGAGGGATATACATTCCACAGACTTGACGATATTAATTATCAAGCCGCCGTCACAACAATCGCCCCTGAAAGCGGTGAAACAGCCACAACAACTACTTCAACCGATACAACAAATACAGCAAGCACAACAAACCCAACAAGTACAACAAATCCAACAGCCGACACAGCAAACGCACAAAACAGCAATACACAATCGGCAACAGACAAACCTGTACAGGCACAAAATGCCCAAAACATAACCCCTGCCCCGGCACAATCGGGTACAGCAATTATAATTCAATAAACAGTCTTATATTATAGACTTACAGAGAGGAAAACATATGAAAAAATTTATATTAGCTGTTTGGGTGATGTTATGCACTATGCCTTCCACATTTGCATACGCAGCCGATTTACCCGCTGAAAAAGGTATCGAAAGAATAAAATGGGCAATAATGAGTTGCGGTCATATGCCTAAAATAATGATTATAGGTCTTAGTATAACCGCCGCAATAATCTTGGTCACCGTTATAATCGGCATTACGTACAGCAGGAGGGAAACAAATGAATAATTCACGTCAAAGCGATATTCCCGGCTATCTTTACGCTTTGGACGGAATGAGAGCAATATCACTTATTTTTATAGTAATATTTCACACATTCCAGCAAAGTTGGATTTTTTATAATTTAAAAATAAGTCCTGACAAGTATTTGTTTAATTTTGAAATATTTCAACGTTACGGCTATGTAGCCATAGATTCTTTCTTCGTGTTGAGCGGATTTTGTCTTTTCTATCCTATCGCACGAAGTATGTTTGGAGAATGTGAGTTCAGAGGTTGGAAGAATTTCTTTATAAAGCGTGCAAGAAGAATTTATCCTTCATACGTCATAATGCTTATTCTGACTATTCTAATTCCGAGTTTTTCATATATAGGCGGAATGTATGATCCCAAAAGTTTTACGAATGTTGCTCACAATGTTATAATGCATTTGCTTTTCATTCATAACTTTGATTCGCATACTATCGGAACAACCATTTCTACCGCTTGGACAATGAGTATTGAAGTTCAGTTTTATGTTCTGTTTCCGCTTATATGTATTCCGTTCCGCAAGAAACCTGTTCTTACAACAGTCGTTATGTCTTTAGTGGCTGTATTGCTGAGATTTATACTTATGGCAAATGCAAACATATCACAGCCTATAATGTCGGCAATCACACCTATTTATTTTGACGTATTTGCTTTCGGAATGATTTCCGCATATTTCGTGGTATATGTAAGAAACAAAGTAAAATGTATAGATAAACTCAAATTGTGCATGACAATTATATCCGCTTTGAGTATTTTCTCTGCTTTCGGATATATGTGCTGGCTTAGAAAGATTTCATTCCCAAACGGAGTTGCGGGCGATGTGTATTTTCGCTTTTTGTACAGAGGAATATTCTCTGTATTAATAGCACTTTTCCTTTTCACCGCTTGTTTCTCATACGGTTTTTGGGAAAAGAAAATATGGGGAAATAAATTTTTCGTTTTCCTTTCATCAATATCATATACAGTGTACCTATGGCACCAAAATGTATTTATATTTCTAAAAAATCACAACATACCTTACAGCACGCAAAACCCCGTAATGAACGACAGAGCCGCAATGGACGGATTAACCTTAATTTGTTGGACTGTTTCAATATTGGCGGGAATAATCATAACCAACTATATAGAAAAACCAATCGTAAAATATGGCTTAAAAAACAGTATTTTGAAATTATTGGAGCTTATACATCTAAAAGCCCCTCAAAAAACACAGCCTGCTCCAAAAAGTGAATAAAGTAAATACGAACTAAAAAAACACACAGTCCTATGAAAACAGACTGTGTGTTTTTTATTAAAATCCTATTCTTTTTCTGTTTTTAATCAATATCGGTACAATAATCGCCGATGCAACCATACTCATACACCACTGTATCGGTGATGAAATAAGCGATACAAGTGCGGTTTCGTATCCCATAAGCGGAATTTCCGCAACAAAGTAACCGCCCGTAACAATCACAAGTGCAACGATACCTCCGATTATAAAATGCTTTATATCAACGTGTCCGTAAACGATTTTACCGATTGCAAATCCCATAATACCCTTAATAATAAATGTCGGTATACAGAATATCGGATAACCTGAAATAAAATCTGCCAAGCTATGTCCTATCGCTCCGACAATCGCACCGGGTATAGGTCCGAGTATCATTGCAGCCACATAAATTATGCAGTCGCCGAAATGCACATATCCGCCGCCTATCGGCACTTTCGGCACGATAGTAAGTACGCACGCCAACGCCGTAAGCATTGCCACTCTAACAAATTGTTTAGTATTCATCGTATTCCCCTTCTGTAAGTTCCGTCACTGTTTTATCTTCAAGTGATTTCTTTACATTTATAATTCTTTGATTTTCAGACCCTCTGAATTTCAATTTCAAATTTTTCTTTTCCGCCACAAACGCACCGTCAACAAGCACGTCAATATACTTTAAAATATCTTCACATTCTCCGACAAGCTCTTCAAAAGTAAAACCACTGTAACACCATACGGTTTTATTCGGAAAATGTTCCTTTATTGTTTTTAAAATATATTGTACCGCCATGCGATTTTCCTTTTCAAAAGGCTCACCGCCGAGCAGGCTGAAACCTTTTATATACTCCTTATCCATTGCGGTTATAATTTCGTTCATTGTATCATCCGTGAACTCATTGCCATAGCAAAAATCCCACGTTTCACTGTTAAAACAGTCCTTACAGTGACGTCTGCAACCGCTGACAAAAAGCGATACTCTCACGCCTGTTCCGTTTGCAATGTCTGTTTTCTTTATATTCCCATAATACATAATTAATTTCCACAGCATTTCTGCCCACAAATAGTAATTAAAAACCTTAACTGCTCTTGCTTGTGGGCTGACAAGGCGTTAAGTGGAAATTATGTCCATGTGCGTTCGCCATAGGCGAAAATCGCACGGACAATTAAATCAAATAACGTGATTTTTCACGTTATTTTCCCTTATTACAAATGCAAAACTCTGCTCTTAATCTCTTTCGTCTTTCCCGCATTCCAGAAATTTTCGCCGAGATAACCGCAAGTACGTCTTGTAACATTCAATTTACTGTGGTCTTTATTATGACATTGCGGACATTCCCATTCCATATTGTCATTAATTATAATCTCACCGTCAAAGCCACAGTCTTGGCAATAGTCCGACTTTGTATTAAATTCGCCGTACTGAATGTTATCATAAATATACTTCACAAGCGTTTCAAGTGCAGGCAGGTTATTCTGCATATTCGGTATTTCCACATAAGAAATCGCACCGCCGAGCGAAATATTTTGGAATTCGCTTTCAATATCGAATTTATCAAAAGCATTGATTTTCTCTCTGACGTCAACGTGGTAAGAATTTGTATAATAACCCTTATCGGTAACATTCTTAATCGGTCCGAATTTCTCATAATCAATTTTAGCAAAACGATAGCATAACGTTTCCGCAGGTGTGCCGTAAAGACTGAAACCCAATCCTGTTTCCTCTTTCCACTTTGCCGCCGCGTCACGCATATGATACATAACTTTAAGCGCAAATTCCTTACCCTTACCGCTTGTTTGGCTTTCGCCGGTCATAAGATAAGTAAGTTCATAAAGACCGATATATCCGAGCGACAACGTAGAATATCCGTCGTGCAAGTATTTATCAATCGTTTCACCTTTTTTCAAACGTGCTATAGCACCGTATTGCCAGTGAATAGGGCTTACGTCAGACACAACCCCCTCCAATGCTTTATGACGGCACATAAGCGCCTCATAGCAAAGCTTCAAGCGTTCGTCAAACAGTTTCCAAAACTTTTCTTCATCGCCCTTAGCCACAAGTCCGATTTGCGGAAGATTTATACTTACAACACCTTGATTAAATCTTCCCTCCCACTTGTACTCACCGTTTTCGTCTTTCCAAGGCGAAAGGAACGAGCGACAGCCCATACAGCTAAACACGTTACCCTCATAATTTTCACGCATTTTCTTTGCTGAAATATAGTCGGGATACATTCTTTTAGCTGAACATTTAACCGCAAGTTTCGTAACGTAATCGTATTTACCGCCCTTTAGACAGTTGTTTTCATCAAGCACATATATAAGTTTTGGGAATGCAGGTGTAACATATACACCCTGTTCATTCTTAATACCGTCAAGTCTTTGACGAAGAATTTCTTCTATAATTCTTACGTTTTCGTCAACGTATTCGTTATTTTCGTCAATATATAGGAACAAAGTCACAAACGGCGACTGTCCGTTCGTTGTCATAAGCGTGTTAATCTGATATTGAATAGTCTGTACACCCGATCTTAATTCATCATCGACACGCATTTCAACTATTTTCTCAATATCTTCCCGGCTTAACGTATCCTTGAATTTTTCCTGCGTTTCAGCCATAAACTTGTCGCGGCTCTTTCTTAAATATTTTCCCAAATGTGCCACATTTACTGACTGTCCGCCATACTGATTACTTGCAACCGCCGCAATAATCTGCGTTGTGACGGTACAGGCAACCTGAAAGCTCTTAGGCGATTCAATCATTTTACCGTTCATAACAGTACCGTTGTCAAGCATATCCTTGATATTTATAAGACAGCAGTTAAAAATCGGCTGTATAAAATAATCCGCGTCATGAAAATGAAGTATGCCGTTTTGATGTGCCATTGTGATATGCTCCGGCAACAGCATACGTCTTGTGAGGTCACGCGACACTTCGCCGGCTATATAGTCACGCTGTGTAGACGCGTGAACAGTATTCTTATTTGAATTTTCCTCCGCAAGCTCCTTGTTTTCGTTTCTGATTAGCTTTAGGATTGATTCATCTGTTGTATTCGACTTTCTCAAAAGACTGCGTTGGTATCTGTATATCATATACTTTTTCGCAAGTACATACTTGTTGTGTGCAACAAGCGTCTTTTCGATTATATCTTGTATCGTTTCAACGGGAATTACTTCCTTGTCTGTTTTTTCAACGTTTCCTATCGCCTCTTCTATCAAGTCGTCACTGACTTTTTGCGAATTGTCCACCTCAACATTCGCTTTTTTAATGGCGGCTGTTATCTTGTCAGCATTGTATTCAACAATTCTGCCGTCACGCTTCTGTACTTTCACTTTCATAACCCCTTCTCTGTATAAAACACTATATACAGTATTATCGCTCAAAAAAAATATGCAGAAAGCACGTCTTTATGCGTGTTTTATGCAAATCTCAAATACTATGTAACCACTATATTTTGTGTCCTTGATATTTTTGTATATCTATATCTTGTATTATATTATAGCACAGTTGGATTATAAATGCAATACATTTTATTTTACAAATTGAATACAATATAAAAAAGCAAGCACAATTTTTATGCTTGCTTATCAATATATTGTATTTATATAAAATAATCCGGAATAAAAGTTTCCCTCATATCAATGTAACCCTTAAAATCTTTCTGACGCTTGCCGTCTATTGTAAACCTTACGTTCACAATCCCGTCAAGTCCTGTAAGTGAATTGACGATTGAATACACTGTAAGCAGTTCCAAATCACGACCCTCGGGGTGCTTGTCCACCAATTCCTGTTTTAAATCCACATACGCAATCCTATCAAGCACTTTCACCTTTATACCGTGTTTGACGTTCGGAATAATTCGCCTTATTTTCGGATTGTCGTCATATCCCTCAACAAGCTCGTCCGCTATTCTTTGTGCCATTTTCTGCGTACTCATCTGCGGTATTTGAGTTTTTACGGAAATCAATCTAAGCATTTGTGCGTCAACGTAATACAGCTTTACCTCTGTCATTTCCGTATGTGTATTCTGCGATATAACCACAGTACCAAAGCCGATTGCCAATATTAATAAAAATATAAAGTGTCTTATAAGCGTGTTCTTCTTTAATGTAACTATCTGCAAAACAAAAAACCTCCATACACTGACTTATATACAGTATATGAAGGCTCAATGATTTTTATTACATATTTTTACTTTGTTCCAATGCTATTGCAAGCTGGTCAGGGCAAGACGTACCGCGTCCGTTACAGTTTGTACCCTTCAATCTCGAAATAACATCGTCAATATTCATACCCTCAACAAGAGCGCTTATACCTTGCGTATTACCGTTACAACCTCTTGTGAAGTGTACATTTTTGACAACTCCGTCTTCTACCTCAAAATCTATCTGTACAGAACAGACACCCTTAGGCTGATATGAAAACTTAGCCATTATATCCACCTCCAAAATTTTATATTTATCGACATTCTGATTATACAACATTTATTGCTTTTTTTCAAGCATATCTATTGACTATACACCCATTTTTTTATATAATAATATACAGAAATAAATTTAGGAGGAAGTTCAAATGAAATTATTTGTAGATACTGCCAATGTAGATGAAATCAGACAAGCAAATGATATGGGCGTCATCTGCGGTGTTACAACAAATCCGTCTCTTATCGCAAAAGAGGGCAGAGATTTTGTTGAAGTTGTTAAGGAAATCACAACTATCGTAGACGGTCCTATCAGTGCCGAAGTTATTTCTCTTGAGGCTGATAAAATGGTTGAAGAGGCTAAACCTCTTGCAGCTATCAACAAGAACATTGTTATAAAAATTCCTATGTGTGCAGAGGGTCTAAAGGCTGTTAAAAAGCTTACAGCTCTTGGTATCAAGACTAACGTAACTCTTATCTTCTCAGCCGCACAGGCACTTCTTGCCGCAAGAGCAGGCGCTACATATGTAAGTCCGTTCCTTGGCAGACTTGACGACATCGGTACAAACGGTATGATTCTTATTGAAGAAATCGCTGATATTTTCAAAATTCACGAAATCCCAACAGAAATTATCGCCGCAAGTATCAGAAATCCTATCCACGTTATCGACGCCGCAAGAGCAGGTTGTGACATCGCAACAGTTCCTTATAAGGTAATTGCTCAAATGCTTCACCACCCACTTACAGACAAGGGTATCGAAAGATTTTTAAAGGACTGGGAAACAGTTCCGAAAAACTAATCAAGCAAAAATTAAGGCTGCCGATTTAGGCAGCCTTTTTATTACACTTCCACAGCTATTGCACTGTAATTATCATTGTTTTCTTTTTCGTTTTCGTGTAAGCTTTCAAGCATTTTTTCAAGCCATTCTTTCGGTGATTTTGTTTTTGCAAATGATTTTTCTATATCATCTTCATAAACATATTCCCAAAAGCCGTCGGTACAAAGTACAAAAGCGTCACCTTTCTTTAACTCAATCACTTCCGACACATCAAAATTCAAATCATCAATATCACTTATCGAAGACAACAATTTATTTTGATTAGGGCTTGTACGTATTTCATCAAATGTAATTATCCCCTCTTTAAAATCTCTGAATGCGATAGAATGGTCGTCCGTAATCTGCGAAATTCTCTTTTTTGATATGTAGTAAAGACGGCTGTCGCCGGAATGTGCCCACACGGCTTTTTCACCGTCAATTACCAATGCAACAATCGTACTCGACATATTCGATTTTGTACTCTCTCGTTCCTCCCCCAAAACAGACGCCGCCTTTTCGATATATCTGTATAACGCCTTACCCGAAAGTTCAGGTGCTTTTTTAAACGATTTACAAACCGTTTCACACACAATCTCCGATGCAACCTCGCCGAAGCTCTGTCCGCCCAATCCGTCGCACACGACAAAGCACCACAACTTATCCGAATTTGCGTAACCTACATAATCTTCATTGTTTTTACGACCGCCTCTGTTTGTCAGTGACACTGCTCTCATAAATTTTTACCCCACATTTATTGATTTCCGTTTTCTTCTGCACTGTTTTCAAAATCAGCTGTATTTTCTGAATTTTCCGCATTATCTGTATTTTCCGTATTACCGTTATCAATGCCTTTCAAAGAATTGATTTCCTCCTGCATAGTGAGCTGTCCCTGCAAAGCCTCATCAAACATAGCTTTTGTCTGACGGTTTGAAACAATAAGCACTATATTCATAACGCATTGAACCAATATTACAGCAGTCAAAATCAATGCCAGCCATACAAGCCCTTTTTCACGACCGCTTTTTACACGTTTATAATCCATCTGTATCACTCCTGATTTTTATACTCTGCAAGAAAGCGTGAAAACTTTCCGACGCATTTTTCGTTAAATCTCACTCCGAGAGAAGTAAGTTTCATAAGTAAATCCGCACTGATTTTTTCTTCATATTCGACCTCAACTTCATAATCCGTTTTATCGAAATATGTCGTTTTATCAAGGCACAATTCCGATCCGTTATGCACAAGGCTATTTCTTTTCGTTACGGCACAGCCCATTTTATAAAGCTCGCCCACATCCTCGCCTGTTATCTCTTTTGCAAGTTCGGCATTTATAATATCAGGTACTTCTTCCGTTTCAAATTCATTTTCTTCGCAAATCTGCAAAGGACTGTTTTCGTTTTTGTGAAGTTTCACCTGTAGTTTCGCCACTTCACCCACTACTCTTATTCTTACCATTATACGTTTTTCTCTAAGTATACCCGCTTTATCGGTATAATAATAATTCGTCTGTTCTCTGACCTTTTCCCATGTAAAAGCGTTTAAAATACTCTTATACAGGTCTTTGTCTATCATACTTTTTATCTCTGTTTCCGTCATTTCTGCTCCTTTATATAAACTGATTTCTTTCTTCACTGTATTTGTACCCAATCAGTGACAGTTTATCCTCAATATTTTTTCTTTCAAGCTCCATATCGTCACACATATCGTCAAGATTTGAATAAAAATCACGAAGTTTTGTGTTGACAAAGCTAAGCAATATAGCAGGATCGTTCGGTATCATATTATCCCTCCAAGTGATCTCTTATAAGTGTTTTTATTTCGTTTTTGCCCTTATGGATTTCATATTTCATTGCCGGTATAACCGTTTTTGAATATCTGATATTTGTGTTCGGTGATGATTCGATTATACAGCCCTCACCGCCTGTTTCCGTAAGGACTTCACAGAATTGAAAATCATTCCTCGCTTGTGCAATAAACGAATCCTTTGTTTTAATGTTGTCCTTATCTCTTGACGCAACCGCAAAACCTGCGTCATACGCAACGCAATCATATTCCGAATTAATTTCGTGACTTCTCGTATGACCGAACGATGTCGGAGTTATAACGGTTTTAACGTCAATTCCCTTAAACGGTGACCATTCTATTACAACTCTGTCATTTTCGACATTGTATGACTTCAAATGTCTGCGTACCAACACCGCGCCGTCAACAACAAACGTAAGCATACTGTCGCAAGCCGCCTCATCAATGCTTACATTACTTCTCATAACATTAAATCCAAAATGAGCGCTGTATGCAAATTTCAAATATTTCGGCACAATCTGACCGCACGCAAAATCGGTAATTGTTCCTGCCGGATATGCAACACTCTTGCCGTTTCGTCTTGATACAAGCATATCTGCCTCTTTTATAAGTTTAAGTTCGTCAAGTTTAGGCATTTCTTCAATATCGCAAGACCAAAATTCATGGTCGTCAGGCAGCATAAGGAATATATATGCTTTAAGTCCCCAATAAGGTGAGCCGTGTGCATTATAATGCTCTGCCATAAGAAGATTTGAATAATCGTATCCGACAGATAAAATTCCGCTTGTATCGAATATATTTTTTGAAAGCCAATTTTCAATGTTTCTTATTAATATGCCTTTCATAACACCAAGCGAAAACGGTCTTATACCCGCCAAAATGCAAGCGCCCCAAAATGCCGCTTGTGCAAAACGATATGTGAGTGAACGACCGTAAGGAAGTGCCTCGCCGTCCTCGTCAAACCAATATATGAACGTTTTTGCAAATTCCGTTGCACGTTCCTTGTATATATCGGAACGCTCCTTGTCGTCATCCTCCATTGCAACGGCATAAATCAATCCGTAAAAATGGAATGCAAAACCAATGTAATAATCCTTTTGTCCATGCAGTCCGTCTATGTACCAGCCGTTGCCAAGATAGAATTCATCTATCCTTGCAATATCTTTGTCCAACTGTTCTTGACTGTATTTTCTGCCGACCTTTTTCAAAGCAACGTTGACAAGCACTCTGAAAAATGTCCAGTTGCTGTCACAAACTTCCTTGTCATTTATAGAATAAAGCCATTTTTCAAAGTTTTTTTTCGCAGTGGATTTAAGCGGCTCCCATACCTTTTCCGGTGCAAAAATCAAACCGTATGCAAATGCAGCCATTTCAACAAAACGTTGGTCTTTATCGTGGCAATCGCCCCAGTAACCGTCATTTTTTTTATCCGCACCGCTTGTTATACCGGTTATATATAACTTTTCAAACGTTTCATTCTCACCGCCGCCTGCCCAAAACGGCACAAGTCCCCACAGCGGACGTGCAAAAGCCTCAACGTCTGCCGAAAGATTTTCGTACCACGCACTGTGTCTTGCATACTGTACCTTTCCGCCGTTGTAATACTTTTCTATAGGCGATATTATATCCGATAACTGTTGTCTGAAATATTCTTTTGTATACATAAAGCCACCTCTGTCACTTTGAATTATCTTAATATTTTTATTATAGCATTTATTTACCAAAAAGTAAATAAGATAATTGTAAACCTTTGTTTAATTTTTAGGTTGACAATTAATCTTTTATAATATATAATTATCTCAGTTTTTAAGTTAGAAAGGAAATTTTCAAATGAAGAAGAAATTTACAACAAGAGATTTAATTTTGTGTGCATTGTTCACTGCTCTTTCGGCAATCGGAGCTTTTATAAGAATTCCGGTTCCGCTTGTGCCTTTTACTTTGCAAATAACATTTACAACATTGGCAGGTCTTTTGCTCGGTTCTAAAAAGGGCGCAATAAGCGTTGCGGTATACGTGCTTATGGGACTTATCGGAATACCTGTGTTTACACAAGGCGGAGGTTTCAGCTATGTGCTAAAACCAAGTTTCGGCTTTTTGGTAGCCTTCATTATAGGAGCATTCGTAACAGGACTTATTGTCGAAAAGAAACAAAATCCGTCATTCTTAAGAATACTCGGCGCAAGCTTTGCCGGTATGGCATTCGTATACGTTTTGGGTGCGATTTATTTCTATATTATATGTAACTTTGTTATTAATGCACCTGTCAGTATCGGTAAAACAGTTATGTCGTGTTTCGTGCTTGTCGCTCCGGGTAATATCGCCCTTGCAATCCTTGCAGCACTTGTCGCAAAAAGAATTATACCGATTCTAAATCGTCAAAACCAGTCAACTGTTCCCCAACCTAAGACTGTATGATAAAAAAAACACTGTGCTTTGTCACAGTGTTTTTTGATTACTCATAATATTTAAAATAAAAAATACACCCACATCAATATTTCATTGATGTGGGTGTACATACAAATGGTGCGACTGTCCTTATTGGACTTATGGAAAAATCGCATAAACACAAGGGTTTTGAGCGGTCAATAAACAGTATTAACCTTAAAATAAAATAATTTTATGTTTAAAAAATATCGTGAATTGCATATTTACGGTATTTTTTATTTCCCTTTTGCACCAAAGACCGACCTTTACATTCTCAGATAGTATATCATAAATACATAAGGCGGTCAATTAAAAAACAAAAGAACGACAAAATTTTTATTTTGCCGAAGTAAAACAGAATATTTTATATATAAGGCATTGGGAACACTCAATGTCTTTTTTTGATGTCGATATTTAGGAAAGGAGCATATCAGCTATGGCAACAGTATTCAGAGTTCAGAAAACAAAAGATTTTACAGTGATGTCTAATCATCATTTAAAAAATAAAGATTTGTCCCTGCGGTCAAAAGGGCTTTTATCGTTTATGCTTAGCTTGCCTGAAGATTGGGATTATTCCCTTAAAGGCTTAGCAACTTTAAATAAAGAGGGCATTGACGCCATACGCTCGGCAATCAATGAGCTTGAAGCGTTTGGATATATTGAGCGTTCCCGCGTCAGAAACGAAAAAGGGCAGCTTGGCGAAAATGAATATATCATACACGAATTGCCTATATCGCCCGAACCAAAACAGACCGAGCCTACATTGGAAAATCCAACATTGGATAATCCTGTACAGGCTGAACCTGAACAGGGCAAGTCCACGCAATTAAATACTAATAAATCAAATACTGAAATATCAAATACTGATTTATTAAATACTTATCCAATCAATTCTACGGAGCCGGAGGAAAACGGCGAACCTGTAAAACCACAACAGCCTGAACGGATAGGAATGGATAAGATTTTAGCATACAGACAGCTTATAAAACAAAATATTGAGTATGATATTTTATGTCAAAAGCTAAACGGCAATATCGGTATTCTGAATGAAATTGTTGATATTATCACTGAAACGGTATGTACAACAAGAGAATACTTAACCGTTGCAAGCGAGGAACGAAATGCGGAAACGGTAAAATCCAAACTTCTGAAACTAAACAGCGAGCATATCGAATATGTCATAGACTGTATGAAGAATAACACAACAGACGTACACGATACAAGAAAATATTTACTTGCGGCGTTATTCAATGCCCCCTCCACTATTGACAGCTATTACACCTTGAAAGTAAATCACGATATGTACGGAGGTAATTAAAATTACATACAACCCAAAATCACGCGCCCCGCCTATGCGAGCGTGTTTTTTAATACAAAATTTTAAATCTTGACAAGGAGGATTTTTAGAAATGAGAAACAAAATAAAAAGAATTTTAGCCGCTGTAATGGCGGCGGGAATGACTTTGAGCGTTATTCCCTCAATCACCACTTATGCGGCGCAGAGTAACGAATATGTCGATCCGGCGGACGTATGGATTGAAGCAAACGGGCGCACAAGCGAGTTTGACATCAATGCAACAGTAACTACGGGTACAATGTTCTGCCCCGTCTGCGATATGCCGACAAGCAACATTTCCTACCGCGTACCCGAATACACACGAACTGGCGAAACCGCATATAATCGCGGCGTCTACTATTCGGACGGTACGCTTATTGACGGAAAAGGCAAAGGCAATCTTGACGACGGAACACCCGGCGTTGACGCGTTCTATACGGGGTATCATTGGACAAAATCAGTTTGTCAGAATTGCGGTACGGTAAATTCCGTTGACGGAATTAACGCGTATTCGTGCGGTAAAGATGTATATTCCCTTAACCCCTGCGACAGCAACTTTTTCTTGGATTTTGACAGTACGGAATACATACCGTACAACAGCAGGACGCATACGGTAAAAGCAAAAAAGGGCAAGTATTGTCAATTCTGCAAAGGCACGAAAGAGCGGGTGCAGGACAAACAGGAAAACCACAACTTCACCGAAAATGTAAACGGCGAATTGGGAAATCAGCGTTTTCACATTACAGCGGATTGTGAGGACTGCGGATATAAGAAAAACGAATACGCGGCGGCAAAGTCTGTTGTACAAAGCTATTATGGCAAGGTTGACGGAAAACCTCATACCGTAACCGTCAATGACTTATCGGAGAATGGCGTAAATACAAGTATTCGTTACGGAACGGAAGCGAAAAAGTGTAACAAGACAAGCGCGCCGAATTATACCGACGAGGGCTATTATCCCGTATATTATGAGATAGAATATACCTACGGCGGCGAGAGTATGACGGAAAACGGCGTAAGCTATGTATGGCTTTTAAGCGATAATCCGCCCTCAAATACAAACAGTATTCATACTCACGATTTCAGATTTTTGGAAACAGTGCGCCCCACTTGTACAGAGTTAGGTTTTGACCGTTTCCAGTGTGCCGAGTGCGGAGCCTTGCAGAAAACGAATTATACTCCCGCAAGCGGGCACGATTACAATACTGTTGTAATTCGTGAGCCGAGTTGTCAGCAAGGCGGTTTAGAATTACATTCCTGTACAAAGTGCGGCAGCTATTATACAGAAAGTACCTCAATGACGGGACACCGTTATGAAACAAATATTGTTGCCTCCACTTGTACAAAGAACGGATATACAGAACATATTTGTATCGACTGCGGATATAAGTACATTACGGATTTAACGCCACTTGCAAAACACGATTACAGACCGACAGTAACCGCGCCCACTTGTAAAACAAAAGGCTTTACCACATACAAGTGCAGAAATTGTGATGATACCTATGTCGGCGATTACACCGAGCCGCGCGGTCATAAATGGGACGAGGGACACACTGTAACTAATTCGACCTGCGAGAGCGAGGGCGTTATGGAATACCACTGTAAACATTGTGATGAAAAGATGATACAGGCAATTTCAGCGACAGGACATACACCCGGAAAGGCTGCTACCTGTACCGAACCGCAAAAGTGCGAAAGCTGCGGCGCTATTCTTGAACTGCCGACAGGACACACCTATTCCGAAACAGTAACGGAGCCGACTTGTACAGCTATGGGATTTACCACATATAATTGTGAGAATTGCGACCATTCATATATCGGTAATTATACGGATAAGACCGAACACAAGTATAATTCAGTTGTAACTCCCCCGACCTGTACGGAAATGGGATATACAACATATACTTGCGAGGATTGCGGCGACAGCTACATTTCAGATTATACGGATAAAACAGAGCATAAATATAATGCTGTTGTAACTTCCCCGACTTGTACGGAAATGGGATATACAACATATACTTGCGAGGATTGCGGCGACAGCTATAAATCTGATTATACGGAGGTTCTTCCTCATAATTACAATAAGCAGACGATTAAGCCTACTTGCACATCACAGGGCTATACAATTTACACTTGCCCCGATTGCGGCAAGGAATATATCGGCGACGAGCAGGAGCCGACAGAGCATAAATATATTCCCACTGTAACCGCGCCGACTTGTACGGAAATGGGATATACAACTTTTACTTGCGAGGATTGCGGAAAATCGTATGTCGCGGATTACACGGACGCGAAAGGCCATAACTATGAGGAAAAAATCACAACTTCCACTTGTACGGGTATAGGATATACAACCTTTACTTGTAAGGACTGCGGAATTTCATATATCGGAAACGAGCAGGCAAAGACCGCTCACGATTACGAAACAACAGTAACCGCGCCTACCTGTACAGAATTGGGCTATACAACATACACCTGTAAAAACTGCGGCGAAACATATAGAGCCGACGAGGTATCGGCAAAAGGACACAAGATGTCAGATTGGATTATTGACGTTCCCGCTACGATTGAGAATGAGGGCAGCAGGCATATTGAATGTACGGATTGCGGTACAGTTTTAAAAATTGAGGAAATCCCCCAGCTTACCGATAAGGACAATTCGGACGAGGACGGATATTCAAAAGTCGGTGATTATAGTATTCTGATTACCGATAAGGACAGCAAGCCTGTTTTCAATTCAGAAATCAGCATTGACAAGGACGATAACATCACAATTAAGCTGCCGGAGGGCAGATTGCTTGACTATGAGGACAGAACGACAATTACGGTTGTTCGTACAGATACAAAGGCAGCGGCAGAGGGCTTGAATATCAATATTTCAGACAAGAGCGGCAACGCCGCAACAGGTCAGACGGACGCAGGCGGTCAGCTTATTGTTCCGAATAATCAGAGCTCAACGGGTAATGAAAACGGCACTATCGGCGGCGATAACGGCGAAACAAAATATACTTATGTTGTTACCGTTACAGACAAAAACGATACCGTCATTCCCGATTGTGAAATTCACATAGGCGATAACCACGATATTGTCGTAAAACTTCCCGACGGTACGGCTATGAACAGCGACAACCGCGTTACTGTTACGGTCAAAGACCAGAACGGCGAAGCAAAGGAAAATGTAAACGTGATTGTCATAGGCGACAGCGACTATATAGAAAAGGGCGTTACAAACGCAAACGGTCAGGCTACATTACCGAATAAAAATCAGGCGTACACGGACAAAAACGGTACGGCGAATGTAAACGGATATATCGTACTTGTCGAAGATGAAACGGAACCGGTATATATGGCGCTTGTAACCGTTGACGATAACGGCGTTATGGTATGCCTCCCCGACGGTAAAAAGATTGATTACCATAACCGTACATCTGTAATTGTAAAGACGAATGACGGAAAAGCGGTTGAGGGCGTAAGCGTAAATGTCTATGACAATGCAGGCGGCGACAGAACCGAGATAACAGACAAGGACGGAAAAATCACTGTTCCTCCGCTGAATGAAAATATAATCGAGAATAAACCGACGCCGGAGCCTACTCTGACAACAAAACCCGGACTTGAAACTCCCGAACCGTCAGAGAAGCCGGACGCAACAGACGAACCGAGCGCAACGGATAAACCGTCAGAAACAGAAAAGCCGGACGCGACAGAGCAGCCGAGCGAAACGGAAAAGCCGAAGCCTACCGTAAATCCCGATAATGGAAGCGAGGTTGTTACTCCCGATTATTCGTATAAGGTATCTGTAAATGACAATGACGGCGCTGTAAACGGCGCAATCGTCAGTGTTGATAAAGACAACGGCAGCGTTACGGTTAAGCTCCCTGATGAAAAGGGTATCACTCCCGATAACAGAATTATTATCGGAATTACAGACAAGGACGGAAAAGCTGTAAACGGCGTACCTGTTACCGTAATTGCAAAGGACGGAACGGAAGCAAAAGACCTTACAAACAGTGAGGGCATTGCGATTGTTCCCCCGACAAGTACAGACCGTACAGACAAAAACGGCTATGCACAGGTTGTTGAGGGAGAAAAGACATACAATGTCATTGTCGAGGACACAAAGGCAAAAATCGAAAATGCCGCCGTTGAGGTTAAGGACGGTAAAATCAGCGTTATTCTTCCCGACGGAAACAAGCTCAATACAGATAATCAAACCACTGTAACCGTCAGCGGCAAGGATAATACAGCGGTCAAGGATATTTCCGTAACTGTTACCGATAAGGATAATAAGACAGCGACAAAATCAACCGACGCAAACGGTAAAATCACTGTACCCGTCAAGACTTCAACAGGCGGTGGCGGCGGTTCTTCTTCAGGAGGAAGCGGCGGCAGTAGCGGATATGTCAAGCCGTCATACACTGTAAAGGTTGTCGATAAGGACGGAAAGACCGTCAATGTCAATAAGACCGTCAAGGACGATAAAATCACTTTGACGCTTCCGAGCGGCAAAACTCTTGACGATAATTATTATACAATTACCGTAACGGATAACAAGGGCAAGACAACGGCGGGTATTGATGTTACGCTCAAAGACAAGAATAATTCCGTCAGCGGCGCAACCGACGCAAACGGTCAGCTTATTATGCCGACAAACACGCATAATTCTTATGTAGTCGGATATGAGGACGGAGCCTTTAAGCCTGAAAATAATATGACAAGAGCAGAAGCAGCTGCCATATTCGCCCGTAATATTGCAGAGCGTAAGGGCGAAAATATTTCAAGCCGTAAATCATCATTTAAGGACGTATCAAGCAAGGATTGGTTTAATAACTATATCGCCTATCTTGAAAAGTACAAGGTAATATCCGGCTATGACGATAAGACATTTAAGCCGGACGAACATATTACAAGAGCCGAATTTGTAACAATGTGTATGAGGTTCTATGCGCTGGACGCTAAGACAGTGGCGGCAAAGAAGAATATTTTTAATGATGTACCAAAATCACATTGGGCGTCAGGTTATATTTACAGCGCTGTTGGTATGGGCTGGATAAACGGATACAGCGACAGCACATTTAAGCCGGACAGCAACATCACACGCGCGGAGGTTGTAACGATTGTAAACCGCGTAACAGGACGCGCCGCCGATACGGAATACATCAATAAGAATATGTCAGCCGTAAATAAATTTACAGACCTCAAAGACAAGTCATATTGGGCGTTTTATGAAATCCTTGAAGCAAGCAATACGCATAATACCGTTGACGGAAAGAGCGGCGAAACTTGGGTAAAATAATTGTCTGATTTGTGTATTGTGTTTGTTGACCGGATATGATATAATCTTTATAATATTTTATATCGAAAGGAAAGAATATTATGGATAAAAAATTAAAAATAATTATAGAAAACTGTCCCCAAAATCATAAATGCCCCGCTGTCAATGTTTGTCCTGTTGGAGCGTTAAGTCAGAAAGATTTTGAAGCACCGATAATAGATTATGACAAGTGTATAGGGTGCGGTAAATGTTCAAATTTCTGTCCTAAAAAAGCATTGGTATTATAATTGGATTATACATAAGGGGTGTAAACGGTGGAGGAACGCATAGAACCGACAAATACGGTACAGACTGAATTTGACGAGTGGATTATAAACGGTTTGGATAAGGCGGAAGAAATAATCCATAAATCAGATACAGAGAATATTAAGCAATAAGCGGTTGTTTGAAAATAAACAGCCGCTTTTTTGTTGCAAGGAGTGATGTCTATACAGGAAGAAATAAATAAAAAAACAGTTGCGTTAGTTATAAGCGCTTCCAAAATGACGGGGCGCGTATTGCAGGCGGCAATTCGTGAATACCTAAGACAGCAGCAGAAAAATAAAAACAAGGGCTATCAGGGTAAACAGACGATTAAGCAGCTTGTAGAGTCAGGCGCGGCGCTTTCAAATATTGAGATAACGAATAAAAATATAAAATCTTTTGAGCCGGTGGCGAAAAAGTACGGACTTGACTATGCTTTGAAAAAGGATAATTCCACGAAACCGCCGAAGTACCTCGTATTCTTCAAGGGTAAGGATATTGATGTCATAAATATGGCGTTTCAGGAGTATTCGCAAAAGCTGTTACGGGAAAAACCGTCAATCCGTAAAATGTTATCTCAAATGCGCGAGCTTGCAAAGACTATCAATCCGAAAGACCGCGCCCGCCGCAAAGAACAGGAGCGCGATATATGAGGATAGACAAAAGGTTTATTCTTTTAAATATCCCGTATCTTCTGTTCTTTTGGATTGCTGATAAGATATGCTATATATACAGGATAACAGAGGGTAATAAAATAATAGCGTTGGTTCAGGGAATTGCGGAGTTTTACAAAGCTCCGCTTTTTTCGTTCCACATAATCGATATATCAATCGGAGTAATAGCCGCGCTTCTGATTAAGTGCGCAGTTTATGTCAGGGGTAAAAATGCTAAGAAATACCGAAACGGCATTGAATACGGTTCGGCGCGCTGGGGTACGGCGTCAGACATAGCCCCGTATATTGACGGACAGAATTTCTATAATAATGTTCTTCTCACGAATACGGAACGGCTTACAATGGACAGCCGCCCGAAGCTGCCGAAGTACGCAAGAAATAAGAATGTTCTTGTAATCGGCGGCAGCGGCAGCGGTAAGACAAGGTTTTTCATAAAACCGAATTTAATGCAAATGCACAGCAGCTATGTTGTAACCGATCCGAAAGGTACGGTTTTAATTGAGTGCGGGAAGCTGTTACAAAAAGGCGGATATATCATAAAAACATTTAATACGATAAATTTCAAAAAGAGTATGAAATATAATCCGTTTGAGTACATACGCAGCGAAAAGGATATTTTGAAGCTCGTTAATACCCTTATTGCGAATACCAAAGGCGAGGGCGAAAAGTCAAGTGAGGATTTCTGGGTTAAGGCTGAACGCCTGTATTATTGCGCCCTCATAGGCTATATTTGGTACGAAGCGCCCGACGAGGAAAAGAACATCATAACTCTTTTGGATATGATAAACGCGTCGGAAGCAAAAGAGGACGACGAGAATTATAAAAGCCCCGTTGATTTACTCTTTGACCGTCTGGAAGAAAAGGAACCGGAGCATTTCGCAGTAAAGCAGTATAAGAAATACAAAATGGCAGCCGGCAAGACTGCTAAAAGTATTTTGATTTCGTGCGGCGCGAGATTAGCGCCGTTTGACATTAAGGAACTCAGGGACTTAATGGAATATGACGAATTGGAGCTCGACAAAATCGGCGACAGGAAAACGGCGTTGTTCGTTATCATTTCCGATACGGACGATACTTTTAATTTCATAGTCGCTATGATGTACACGCAGTTATTCAATCTGCTTTGTGATAAGGCGGACGACGTTTACGGCGGCAGACTTCCCGTACACGTTAGATTTCTGCTTGATGAAATGGCGAATATCGGACAAATACCAAAATTTGAAAAGCTGATTGCCACAATAAGAAGCCGAGAAATATCGGCGTCAATAATCTTGCAGGCGCAAAGTCAGCTAAAAGCTATTTACAAGGATAACGCCGACACGATTATAGGTAATTGCGATACTACCCTATTTCTCGGAGGTAAAGAGAAAACTACTCTTAAAGAGATTTCCGAAACGCTCGGCAAAGAAACGATTGATATGTACAATACTTCCGAAACGCGAAGTAATCAAAAATCTTACGGACTTAATTATCAAAAATTAGGAAAGGAGCTGATGACGCAGGACGAATTATCGGTAATGGACGGCGGCAAGTGCATTTTGCAATTAAGGGGCGTCCGTCCGTTTTTGTCTGAAAAGTACGATATAACGGCGCACCCGCGCTATAAGTATTTATCAGACGCAGACAAGAAAAACGAGTTTGACATTGAACGATTTTTGAACCGCAGACCGGCGGTTGTAAAGGAAAATGAACAATTCGACCTTTACAATGTAGATGTGCCGGACGAAGAAAAAAAGACAGATTAAAATTTAGGAGGATTTTATTTATGCAATTTTTCACAGAAGCGGTCAATGTTTTAAAAACTCTTGTAATCGCGTTAGGCGCAGGCCTCGCGGTTTGGGGTGTTGTCAATCTCTTGGAGGGATACGGCAACGATAATCCCGGCGCAAAGTCGCAGGGAATTAAACAGCTCATGGCTAATTAGATGTAATAAAAGCGGAGAAAGGAAAAGCACAATCCAG